>Ga0075977_109_pt1 | contig 15370 bp, 16 predicted proteins | sample RifGroA2_FD_68053 | JGI IMG/M metagenome (GOLD analysis project Ga0075977, IMG submission 68053) | Parcubacteria bacterium GW2011_GWA2_47_12 | reverse complement strand
GCGCCCGCGCCGCCCGCTTTTTTAATTTCTTCCACAACTGCCTCACATTCCGCTAGGTTAATGTCAGTTACTGCAACCTTTGCGCCCTGCTTCGCGAGCGCAAGCGCGTGCGCTCGCCCCATCCCGCGCCTTGCGCCCGTTACGACCGCAACCTTTCCTGTGAGTTCAAACATACTTATATATGCGCAAAAAAGTTCTTTGCGCGAGTAATTAATAAGCGTTATTATCGCGCTTATTCAGGTAGAGCACAACCCGACAATTCCGACAATTTTTTCACACCTTGCTCGCCTTCAAATCTTCGTTCGTCGGGAAAAATCCAAGTCGGGTAGCCGTTGATTCCGGCATCCGTGCATTTCTTCACATCAGCAGTACATTCCACATACGGCACAAAGCGGAACGAATCGCCGAACGCCGCCTTTTCGTTTTTACAATGCTGACACCAATACGCTCCGTACATTGTTATTTTCTTCTCCGCTAGGCACTGCGCGAAGCCGTCCAGCTCCGCGGCAACAGGCCGCGGGCGGACTAGGAACATTGTTGTAAGAAGTGCCACGCCTATGAGCACAACAAGAACAATCCAACTAATATAATTATTTTTCATCGCAGCAATCAGCTAATTTTTCTACTAAATCCTCCAGTGTCCATTTATTTTCTACCCCTTCTTTACCCACTTCAACGGTTTTTGTAACGGACACCAATTTTGCTTTCAACGCCCAAAAGATGGAGTACAAACGGTACGCGTCCGCGAATGATTGCTTCATTTTCTCCTTTTCTCCCGCCGCATTGTAGCGATTACCCACTTCAATCAGGCGCATTGACGCAGAGAGAAGGTGCTTCGTCGCGCACCATGTCTCGCCTTCATGCTTGTCCACTAGCCCTTCCATAACGCGCGTGCGCATCGCGCGAATGTCTTTGGAAATGTCGTGATACGACGCGTCCCCCGTCTTTGCCGCCGTGAAAAAGAAATGCTCTTCAAGAGAAATTAGGTTCATCACGGCGACGCTCGCGTCCTCCGCAGCAGACAAATCAACCCCACCCGCCTTTTTCAAGGTTTCAATTTTCTTCAGAAACTCCGCGATTTTTCCGCTGTCAATTTGTTCCATATCAATATATTATCACTAAAAAATAAACAAGCAAAATTAAGTTATGGTAAAATAATCTGCACTATGCACAAAGATTTTGACGGATGGAATTCGGAGAAAAAACGCAGACACAACGAAGGCACACAGAGATTGTTCCATGAACGAGAAATATGGTGGTGCGCTTTTGGGATTAATATAGGCAGAGAGCAAGACGGGCGCATGGACAATTTTGAAAGACCTATCGTCATACTGAAAAAATTGAGTCCAGATACATTATGCGTGCTTCCACTTAGCACAAAAAAGAAGCTAGAAAAGTTTCAAGCAGAAATTATTCACCAGAATGTATATGGTTTTGCACTTCTAGATCAAATACGAGTACTGGATTCAAAGAGGCTCTTGCGCAAAATAGGTAAAATAGATATAAGCGGATTTCTATCTATGAAAAGAAAACTCAGCAAGGTCTTGTTATAAAATCGAAACCCCGCCGTGAGGCGGGGTTTCTCGGAGCCCGAAGGCACTGTGTGGTTCTATGTTAACAAACCTTTCAATTTCGCGCAATCTTGACGGATTATGTGCGTTGTGCTGGGGTATTAGTGGGGCGTTTTCTTTTTATCGTGCAGTTTGATATAGTTTCTTTTTTGCACCCGTAATCTGAAATGCAGTTGTGGTTTTTTCTTTACACAAAAAATATAATAATGATACCGAGTGCAACCATAAGCCCGCCTATCCAGAGCTTCGCCTTACCAATATTGTTGTGTTTCCACGCACTCACCTTTTCAAGCAGTTCGCGCTGTGACGCGACAAGCAGAATAAGTATGAGCGGCGACACAAACAGTATATTGTAGAAAATCAAATACCAAAACCCCTTGAAATATGTCGCCGTGTCGTGCAAAAGCCCGAGCACCAGAAGGTACGGCCCGCCTGTGCATGGGAACTCGCATAACGCGACAAGCGCGCCCACCAAAAACACCGCCGGAAGCGATACTTTTTCCATCAGCGTAGCCATTTTCTGATGCATACTTTGCGGAATGCCCGGGAGCCATTTTATGTGCGGGAATAAATAGCCAAGCAGATTTAATATGCCGAATACGATAATCGCCGCCGCGCCGAGCCGCCCCATAAAGTTTGGAATGCCAAATAAATTCAACGCTTGAAGCAAACCCAAACCGATAAAAAGATACACAACAAAGAGACCTGCGATGTATGACGCTCCGAGCGCAAGCACTTCGCGGCGCGGTTTACCTAAGTTAAAAAGAAACGCGATTGTAATTAGAAGAACCGAGAAGGCGCACGGATTAATGCTGTCTAAAAGCGCCGCGAGAGCTACGATCGGCAAGAGCCACGCACCGCCATTGCTCGCAAGCGATACGAGCCCATCGCCTAACGAGGAATATTTCAATACAAAAAGAAGCGCGACAAACGCCGCGACCCCGCCAAGCAATAGCCATAATTTCTTCCTCATAGATGTGCAGTATAACACGACCGCCGCGCATTTTCATATGCTATACTGTTTATTGCTATGACCACGAGGCGAGAATGGGGCGGTATATTGTGGATAGACGCGGAACATCCGACCGCGCACGAAATTCGCGCGCTTGTTGACGAGTTCAACTTATCTCCAACTGTAGGAGAAGAACTTACGCGCCCGTCGTGGAAGCCGCGCGCCGACCGTCACGGAGAAGTAATACATCTCACGCTCCACTTCCCAATCCCGCGACGGAAAAAAGAAAAGACGGAAGACACCGACGATGAGATTGACTTTATCGTGGGAAAGAGGTTTTTCATTACCTCGCGTTATCGGCACAACGACGCGCTCTACCAACTACTTAAACAAGCCGATGCCGCCGCGCTTATGAAAAGCCGTGTCGCGGCGCACGCGAGCGGCACATCTCTTTTTGCATCCGTCGTTATCAAGTTGTATGAAAATCTTTTTATTGAGTTAGGAGAAAACTCAAAACGGCTTGCGGAAATTGAGAAAGATATTTTCAAAGGAAAAGAGCGCGAAATGGTCGCCCCTCTCTCGGAAGCGGGCCGCGAGCTTTTAGACATAAAACGCGCGATTGGCTTCCATAAAGACCTTTTAGAATCCTTCAGTCGCGCATGCGCTGGAGCGTTTGGCGCGGACACTGCCGTTTTGGCGCGCCATCTCGGAAGTGAAGTAATGCGGCTGGACTTCATCACCCAGCGCAATCTTGACTTATTTTCCGGACTCCGCGAAACAAACAACTCGCTTTTGAACGCACGCGAAACAGCGACGATGCGCGTGATTGCTGTCGTCGCATTTCTTACGCTCCCAGCATCCATCATTACAAACTTCTTCCAGATGGTTACCCCAAACACCCCTTTAGTTGGTATGGAAAACGGCTGGTTTATCATTACCGGCATATCTGTCGGGCTCACCGCACTTCTCGTGCTGATTGCAAAAACAAAAAAATGGTTCTGAAATTATTTAACACGCTCGCGCGCGCAAAAGAAGAATTCGAGCCGATTCATGCAGGCGAAGCGCGCCTGTATCACTGCGGACCGACTGTCTACAACTTTGCGCATATCGGCAACTTGCGCGCGTATGTGTTTGCCGACATTCTGCGGCGGACACTGGAATATAACGGGTATAAAATAAAACAAGTTATCAACATTACAGACATCGGACATCTTGCGAGCGACTCGGACGACGGCGAAGATAAAATGGTAAAAGCGCTTCGGCGCGAGGGGAAACCGCTTACCCTAGAAGCGATGAAAGAAGTTGCCGAGAAATATGAGACGGCATTCCGCGCTGATTTAAAAGAATTAAATATAAAAACGGACGGTACGGAGTTCCCGCGCGCGAGCGAACACATATCGGAAGATATTGAGATTATACAGAAACTAGAGGCAGGCGGCTTTGCGTACAAGACGGATGACGGCATATATTTTGACACGGCGATGGCTCCTGAATATGGAAAATTGGGAAATGTAAATTTGGAAGGGCTTCGCGCAGGCGCGCGCGTAACCGCGCGCGCCGGAAAGCGCAACCCAACTGATTTCGCGTTGTGGAAGTTTGTTTCCGGAGGCCTTCCGTCATTCGGGTCTCCATTTGGTTCAGGTTTCCCGGGGTGGCATATTGAATGTTCAGCAATGTCGCGAAAATATCTCAGCCAGCCGTTTGATATACATACCGGGGGCATAGACCATATTGGTACGCACCACAACAACGAAATTGCGCAAAGCGAAGCCGCGTACGGCGTACCGCTTGCGAATTACTGGATGCACAGCGAACTTATGAATGTGGCTGGCGAGAAAATGGCTAAGTCGGAAGAAAACTTCTTGACACTCCGCGCGCTTGCAGAAAAAGGTGTCAATCCGCTCTCATACCGCTATTATCTTTTACAGACGCACTACCGCTCGCCTCTCGCCTTTTCGTGGGACGCGCTCGCTGGAGCGCAGACCGCGTATTTCAAATTACTTTACAGATTTTCGAAACTTGGTAAAGGAAAGAGTTTTAGAGTAAATCCTCTTCGCGGAACTATTTTACAGGCGGTAAATGATGATTTGAATACTTCCAGACTTCTCTCAGAAATGTGGGTTGGGCTTCAAACTCCAATTGAAGAGTGGGAACGTAATACTATTCTTGATTATGATAAAATACTAGGGTTGGATATTGAAAATCAAGCGCGAAGAATCGCGGAAGAAGCGCAAGCGGTTCCAGAAGAAATAAAAGAGATGGCGGCGCGCCGCGGCGAGGCGCGCCTTGCAAAGGACTTCGCCCTCGCAGACGCGCTCCGCGCGGAAATTGAACAAAAGGGCTTTTCCGTGAACGACACCGACGATGGCCTTGTGATATTAAAACAAAATTAAAAAATTCACTCAACACTTAATATCTCGTAGGAACTCGCGCCGACAGGGGTCTTGAACGAGAAAATACTGCCGGCTTTTTTGCCCGCCATCGCTTGCGCGAGCGGCGAATCCGCCGAAACGCGCCCTGCCGTGATGTCGCCATCTTCCGAACCGACAATTTTGTACGCGAGCTCTTTGCCGTCTTTTTCGCGCCGCAATAGCACCGCGGAACCAATGCCGATTGCATCGCCCGTTTTACGCCCTTCCACGATTGCAGCGCTTTTTAATAGATAGTCGAGCTTTGCAATGCGGTCTTCCAACTGCGCCTGTGCCGCTCGAGCTTCGTGGTATTCGGCGTTTTCGGAAAGGTCGCCGAGCGACTTCGCATATTCAAGATTCTCCGCAACTTCCTTGCGGCGCGCAGTCCTCAGTAATTCAAGCTCTTGCGAGAGCTCGTCAAATTTTTCTTTTGTTAAACGAATGACAGTATCAGCCATAAAAATTAAAACGAATTTTCAATAAGCATATAGTACACTAAAAATGGAAAAATTAAAATAACTATTCCAAATACTCCGGTGCGATTGCGGCGAGCCACTCAAAAAATTGCCGCATTACATACACGCCGCCGATTGTGTTTGCGCTCGGTCCTTTTTCCAAAAGCGCAATGAATGCATAGCGAGGCGCATCGCTGGGGAAAAAACCAACTACCCACGAGTTCACTCGTTTTTTGGTAATGCCTACCTCGGCAGTTCCTGTTTTTGCCGCAATAGACACAAACGGCAAGTAAAGCCCGCCTGCCGTACCCTCCGTTACGGCGCGGCGCATACCCTCGCGCGCAACACGCAGATTTTCTTCCGACACGGGCACGCGCCTAGCGCTCTTCGCCTCTCCAGCAATGAGCGACGGCTCAAGTAATTCTCCGCCGTTTGCAATCGCACCTATCGCACGGAGCATTTGCAAGGGAGTCGTAAGCATTCCGTATTGTCCAATTGATGTATTGTATGTATCGCCTATTCGCCACTGGTCGTTCGGAAATGTAATCTTTTTCCACGCGGGACTCGGGATTGTTCCCGATGTTTGCCCAAGAAGTGGGTCGGCGAGTGCTTCGCCTAAGCCGAACAAGCGGAAGTATTTTTCCATACGCGCGATACCGAGCCCTTTTTGCTCCTCAAACCCGCCTCCGATTTCATAAAAATACACATCAGACGACACGGCGAGCGCATCGCGCATATCTACCCACCCGTGCGCCTTCCAGTCGTTGAAGACGGAAGTGCGTGTCGGGTCGTAAGGATTTGGAATTGAGATGGAGCCAGTGCTCAAAATCTTCTTTTCAGGCGAAATGACATTTTCTTCAAGCGCGGCGGCGGCGAGGAGTGGTTTTACAATAGAACCTGGGGCATACAAACCTGCCGCGGCGCGGTCCAAGAACGGCTTTTTAGAATCGGACACAAAGCGCGCGATGTGTTCTGAATCAGCGCCGTCTGCAAGAACTTGCGGAATGTATTCAGGCGCGCTCGTCAGCGCGATTATTTCTCCGTTTGATACATCCATAATTGCCGCCGCGCCTCCCTCAAAGGGAGCCGCGCGAATGCGCTCCATCAGAAATCCGTACAATGCTTCGGACAGACGTGCATCCACGGAAAGCAGTAAATCATTTCCGCGCTGAGGCGGCTCAACTAAACTCTCGGAAACAGAATTCCCGCGTACATCAAGCTCGATAGTGCGCACTCCATTTTCGCCGGAAAGAGCTTCGTTGTATTCGCGCTCCGCGCCAGCAATGCCGTTAAAATCGTTGCGGAAATAAAATCCGGATGAGTCCTTGGTCGGATATTTAAGAAAGCCGATGATGTGTGCCGAACCAGCGCGCGCCGTGTAACGGCGCGCTAAAAACTCTGGATGTGCGTTGTCTGGCGTATTCCACGCAAGTAGCTCGCCTGTTCTGTCAAAAATGTCTCCGCGCTCGGCGAAGAGCGGGGTTGTTTTAAGAGTATTGTCGCGACTCCGCTCTGCATACTGCTCGCCTTCCGCAATCTGAATCTGCCACAGTCGCCCGCCGAACACTATGAGCGCAATGCCAAACAGAACACCAAGAGCAATAGAAGAACCGACACCGAGCGGCCGCTCAATCCGCCCTTCCATTTGCGACTTATCAAACTTTGGAAGATTAATGTCGTCAAGAAAAATCTCGTCGGGCGATATTTCCCCGCCGTGCCTTTTTATTTTTTTTAATTTCTGGAATACCATCGCAGTGATTTTTTTAATTGCTCTATTACAACAATCAGCACAAGCGTTATAACAGTATATATAAACTGAAACCCGAACCAGCGCGCCTCAGACACGCTGTAGAGCGCGTCCAAAAATACACCACACGCAACCGCTTCCCAAAATCTCGGAAACAAAAAAATACCGAGTGCCGCAAGCGCAAGCGTGATTGGGTGCGGTGACACAGTCGTGGACACCAAAAGTACGATGATTGCAAGTATGCGATAAAGAGTCATAAAGATATTTAGTATTTACATCTCCACCTCCACTGTACGCAGTTCAAAAATGTTGACGGGGAGTCGGAGGTATATTTTCGCCGTTCCCTCGCCTGCGTCGGCAACTGCATCCACGATTGCAAACAACTTCGGAGAAATGTCGTGAGCGAACGCGCCGTCGCCGGGAGATACGGGAATCTCGCGGGGTACAATCGCCTCAAATGTTCCGCCTCCGCTTCCCGCGAGTTCCGTGGGAAACTTTCCAGCAATCTGTGCGACAACTTTTCTTTCTGGTGTTGAATACAAAGAAACCGAAGCGGTGCTGCCTTCAACTTCCGCAACTTTTCCGATTACAAACCCCGACGAGAACGCCCGCATACCGACCTCAACGCCATCCGCAGCGCCAGCGCCGATAATCAACGAATCGTACGCGCTCCAGCGCGGACGCGATAGAACCGGCGCGGTTATGGTATTTTCTCCTGTTCTTGGAAAAACATCACCGTCTTTTTGTACTGCCGAAATTGCTTGTATAAATTCATTCTCGGCGCGCGCGGTCGCAAGCGCCTCCTTAAACGCCGCGTTTTCTGCCGCGAGCGCAGTGCGCGAGCGGAAAAATATAGTGATGCCTTCCGTGGCGCGTGCAACAGATGCCTCCGTGAAAAAGAACGGCTCGGCGATGCGCACCACAAGCGGTGCAAACATATTTGGCGCAAGCCATTGCAAAAGGAAAACGGCAACAGCGACAATCGCCGCGCCTACAAACGCGTGCAGAAAACCTGCACGCGGACGCTTATGCAGGAGGAGGTAATTCATTAGAGTCGGGTTCGGTTAGTAAATCGGAAAACTCGTCAAGCCGTTCAAGGATAATGCCAGCTCCGCGCGCAACTGCCGTCAATGGCTCTTCGCCAATATGCACGGGAATCTTCATATGCTCCTCAATCATTTCGCTTAGGCCGCGGAGAAGAGCGCCACCGCCGACCACATGCACGCCTCGGCGCATAATATCAGACACGAGTTCCGGAGGAGTGCCTTCCAGCACTTCACGGATTGATTCAAGCAGAATATCCAGCGACGGCGCTAGCGCATCGCGCACATCCGAATCGGTTACCACGATTTCGCGCGGAAGCCCAGTAATGATGTCGCGGCCGCGTACGGCGGACTGAAGCGCTTCGCGCAAAGGTATTGCGGAGCCGAGCGCAATCTTTACGCTCTCCGCGGTCTTTTCCCCGATAAGCACTTTGTGTTCAGCACGAATGAAATTGATTATGTCGCCGTTGAAGCGGTCGCCAGCGATTTTGAGCCCTTTAGAGCGAACAATGCCACCCATAGATACCACCACAATATCGGAAGTGCCGCCGCCTATGTCCACAACCATCGTGCCGATAGGTTCTTTGATAGGGAGGCGCATACCAACCGCCGCCGCAAGCGCTTCGTCAACGAGGAATACTTCGCGCGCGCCGCGGCTTTCGGTCGCATCGCGCACGGCGCGCGTTTCAACATTCGTAACACCAGCCGGCACGCCGACAATCACGCGCGGCCCAAGTATGCTTCGGCTTCCACCTTCGGCGCGGCGTAGGAGGTATGCAAGCATTTCTTCCGTTATCTCAAAATCCGAGATAACACCACCGACCATCGGCTTCACTGCAATAATGTGCTGTGGCGTGCGCCCAAGCATCTCCTTCGCCGCCGAGCCGACCGCAACCACTTGATTTGTTTTTTGATTTACTGCGACGACCGACGGCTCGTTTATGACGATTCCCTTCCCGCGCACATACACGAGCGTGTTCGCGGTACCAAGGTCAATCGCGATGTCGTTGGAAAACTTACTCTTAATTTTGTCCCAGTATTCACGAATCATTTTATTTTCCAGAAAGCATTTCTAAGAGTTCGGCGTGCGAAACAATGCGCGCGGTTTCGCTTATGCGTTCTTTTATTTCAACTTTGCCGGCAGGTGTCTTTTCGGATACCACGGCACGGAGCGGAATACCGATAAGGTCGGCGTCGGCAAACTTCTCGCCCGCCCGCGCATCGCGGTCGTCGTAGAGAACTTCAATATCTTCTTTCTGTAATTTTTCATAAAGCGCATCTGCTTCTTTTTTAACTTTCGCGGAAGAAGCAAGTGATACTAGATGCACTACAAACGGTGCGATACTATTCGGCCACATAATACCCTTTTCGTCTGCGAAAAGCTCAACTGCAACGCCAATCGCCCTACCTGGGCCGATACCGTAGCTTCCCATAAATACAGACACCTCTTTTCCATCCTCGTCGCGATATTTAAGATTTAGCGCGTCGGAAAACTTCGTACCGAGTGTAAAGATGTTGCCGACTTCAACTGCTTTTTCTGGTGCAAGCTTGTCGTTTCCGCATTGAGGGCATACAGGATGTTCGGAAATAATTTCATTGTTCACTGCAATACGACACTTACCGCAAAGATGAATCGTGTCTTCACCTGCCGCGCATAGCGATTGGAATTCATGTGAATACTTACTGAATGAGCCGCCCGATGCAAATGTAAGCACAGTTTTCTCTCCTAAGCCGATGCGTGCGAAAATAGTGTGATACGCCTTTTTTGTTTTCTCGTAAAACACACGGTGCTCGGTTTCGTCGCGGCTAAACGAATAAAGGTCTTTCATCAAAAACTCACGTCCGCGGATAATGCCGCTCCGCGCGCGCGTCTCGTTCCGGAACTTGACTTGAAACTGATACGGATATTTCGGAAGGTCTCTGTACGAAGAAATGTGGCCGCGCATCAGCGCGGTGAGCGGCTCCTCATGCGTGAACGCCAGCCCCGTTTCAGCACCGTTTTTGAGCTCTGTCTTAAACCACGAATCAACCGCCCGCTCGTCCCACCGCCCCGTCTTCTCCCACACCTCTCGGTCTTGCAAAGCGGAAAGATACACTTCCTGTCCGCCGAGCGCGTTCATTTCCTCGCGGATAATTTCCGTAATTTTGTTGAGCACGCGGAGCCCGAGCGGTAAGTACGAATATACACCCGCCATTTCCTTATGAATAAACCCGCCGCGAATGAGCATTCTCGCATTACGCGAAACCTCGTCGGTCGGCGCATTGCGCCGCGTCTTGGTAAAAAGAAATGATTGCTTCATATTCTTACAGTATACCTCTTTTTGGACCGGAGGAGAATCGAACTCCTGACCTCCTCATTGCAAATGAGGCGCTCTGCCGACTGAGCTACCGGCCCGCCATCGCCAAATCTAGCACATGTCCTAGGAATTCGGAAAGAGATGAGCCGACTGCGGTGAGCGATTTAGGCAGGAGCGATTCTGGCGTAAGTCCCGGAAGCGTATTCACTTCCAAAAAATAAATGCCGCGGCGCGGATGAATAATGAAATCTGAGCGCGAGTAATGTCTAAGTCCTAGGTGCTGATGCACGCGCTCCGCAATATTTTGCAGTGCGGCGCTTTCCTCTTGCGTAAATCTGCCAGGACATAATTCCTCCGACTTGCCGCCATATTTTGCGTTATAATCAAAAAACGAAGAATCGCTCGCAGGAACAATCTCAACAGGAAGAAGGGAATATAATTCTTTGCCACGGAAGCCGTCTACTACCCCCACTGTCGCCTCTTTTCCCGTAATATATTCTTCAATAAGTGCTGTGTCCGACAATGCAAATACTTTTTCCAGTGCATCTGAAATCTCCGCCACGCTCCGCACAATAGACACGCCAACCGACGAACCCAGCGCCGCAGGTTTAATAACAGACGGCTGTGGAAACGAGCGGTAGAGCGAAATAACAATGTTTCCGTCCCGCATATCCTCTTTGTGCACAATACGCCACACGGGTGTCTTAATGCCGGCATGCGCGAGCGCGGACTTTGTGAATGCCTTTTGCATCGCGTGTCGTGATGCAAGTGCGTCCGAGCCGGTGTAGCGCGAGCCGAACGCATCCATCATTTCCTGCGCGCCGCCGTCCTCTCCCCACTCTCCGTGTAGTGCATTAAACACAACATCCGCATCGCGTAGAATCGCGTGTGGCGCGCGCGCCACGCCGTTTGCGTGCCACACACCCGCGTGGTCCACAAACACATCGAACGGCGCAAAGCGCTCGCGCGGAATATGCGCGAGCACGGCAGCGCCAGTCTTGAGCGACACTTCGTACTCGCTAGACGACCCGCCGCGCAAAACCGCTACGCAAATTTTCTCGCCATCATGATAAGACATACACCCCATATTATCACATGCTACAATGTACGAATGCAAAATATGGTGAGAAAAGCGGGAGTGTTTCTTCCGTTTTATTTATTGGCGTTCGTGTTCACTCTACATGTCGCATCGCCCGCCTACATCACTTCCACTTTCCTTGCCGGAAAAATCGGCGAGGGATCCGTCGGCCTAGCGTACGCAGGCGCGTCATTGGCGACTCTGATTATTTTCTTTTTCATCGGCTCGCTTCTCAAAAAGCGCGGCGATTATGACCTAACACTCACATTGATGGCACTGGACTTTGTCGCCACGATTGGGCTCGCGGCGCTTCGCGAGCCGTGGGCGATTACAGCGGCATTCGCAATGAACTTTGTTACCATCTCTCTCATCTCGTTTGATTTTGACTTATTGTTGGAAAGTTTCTCCAAAAACAGCCGAACCGGAACAGTGCGTGGCAACTATCTAACGATCGCTAATCTCGCATGGATTATTTCCCCTTTTCTTGCCGGACTTGTCCTAAAAAACGGCGACTATTGGCGGATATATCTTGTATCGCTGATATTTCTCCTTGCCGCTTTCGTTGTATTCCGAAAGTTTTTCAAAGGATTTGAGGACCCGGAATACAAAAACTTACCGTTCTTTGCAACGCTCCGCTTAATTTTGCGCAAACGCAATGTTTCTTTGATTTTCGGCGCAGCGTTCATCTTGCAATTTTTCTATGCGTTGATGGTGATTTACATGCCACTTTATCTACATGCCCATATCGGCTTTTCGTGGCAAGACATCGGTATTATGTTTTCTATTATGCTCTTGCCGTTTGTACTTCTGGAAGGACCTCTCGGTAGGATTGCCGACCGATGGCTCGGCGAAAAAGAATTTCTTGCCGCTGGGTTTGTGATTACTGCCGTCTCAACCGCGCTGATTGCGTTTTTGCGCGAGCCGTCTTTTGTACTATGGGCGGGAGTACTCTTCGCAACACGCGTAGGCGCGTCTATGGTTGAAGTGATGACCGAGACATACTTTTTTAAGAAAATAGGAGCGGGCGATGCAGATATTGTCGCCTTTTACCGCGCCGTGCGCCCGCTCGCGTATGTGATTGCGCCAGCGCTCGCTTCGCTCGCGCTATACTTTCTCTCGCTCGCGCATCTCTTTCTCGTGCTCGCGGCAATCGTGCTCGCGGGGCTTTTCTTCACGCTTCCGCTTAAAGATACGCGCTAAGAGAAAAATATGTATGCCGTGGCAATCGCTACCACCACCGCGAGCGCAATTTCTATTTTCTTTTTCATATCCATATTATAAAACAGTGAGAAAATGTGCGCCATATCTATTTGTGCATAACAAAATTGTATTTTTTCAGCGCCTGACGGCGGACGCGCCAATCGGGCACCAACTTCTCTACTAGCACCCAAAATGCTGACGAGTGATTATGCTCTATACAATGACACACCTCGTGTATGGCGATGTATTCCGATAATTCAGGTGGCAAGGCGCGCAAAGAATCACTGAAAGAAAGCGCGCCGCGCGAGCTGCAACTCCCAAATCTGCTCCGCATCGCCTTTATTGTAAACAGCGGAGTTTTTATGCAAAGCGAACTGGCGGCGCGCGCGACTAGCGCGTTTAACTTTTCTTCAAGTGCCGCGCGCTCAGTGTGTGTCACCACAGGAAGTGCGGTGGGTTTCGGCAAGCGCGAAAAATACGCGACCGCGCGTGCAATGCGCGCGGCGCGCTTCTCAAAAAGATTTTTAATTTCGCCCTCACCAAGCCGCGCTGGCGCAGTAATGAGAATCTCTCCGCCCGCGCGCACGGCAATCGTGAGGCGCCGCGCACGCGCAACCCTCTGTATTTTATACGCAAACACCCCCGCGCTTGTTTTTACCTCGTTTTGCATTCGGGCTACCCGGTAACGCTCCGGGACCTCATGCACCCCATGCATGTATACTGCTTCTATACTATAGCCCGATAAATTAAATTATTGCGCCGAGGTTTTTATTCTGGTGACGGCGGCCTCAAGAACATTTGACGGAACATAGCGGTTTTTCTCTACACGGAGCAAGCCGGCGCTGAGACCTACCACCTCTCCCGACAAATTTACAAGCGTTGTGCCGGACACAACGGAAGCGGCTTCGCGGTCTGTATAAATAGCCGTTACAGCTTTATCTGGAGCGTCCCTCCGCGCCAGATTTGCAACAATTCCAGTTGAAACCGCATTATCTTTTTCCCCGCCGAGCGAGATAACCGTCTGACCAAGCTTCAACGCGTCAGAATCGCCAAACTCAACTGGCGCGACATCAAATCTCGCATCGTCTGATGGAATTACCGCAAACAAGGCGATACCCGCTTCTTCGTCTATGCCGACAAAAGTAAGTTCCGTGATGTTTGCGCCTCCGAATACCGCGAGGAAACTGCGCGGTATAGGACTGCCATACTCGTCAAACCGCCGCTCCATCACGCCCGCATCTGCGGCAATAAATCCGTCTTTTGATACGACAATGCCGAGTCCAACGAGCACTTCGCTGCGCTTGTCGCCGGCGCCTTCAACGCGCTTGATGCGCGCGATGCTTTTTGTGTTCTTTTCAATCGCAGCAACAGCCAAATCGTCCGAACGAACGACCACTGTTTCTTTTGTAACGACAGACGCCTTCTGATTTTCAGCGGGAACGACGCGCTCTACCGTACGCTCTACGATTCGGTTTATTGTTTGAGTAACCGACTTTGGAGCGCGTTCAAGGAGCGAAACTGTCACAATACCAGTCGCGATTGAAGTGACGAACGAGACAAGAAGCGCAAGAAGTACCAATTGTTGTTTTGTGAGTCCTTCCATAGTTACCCGACATTATATCGCACCTTCTTTTGGAACCGCAAGGCAAAGCGGTGCGCTTCGCTGTTTGCGAGCAGTATCGCAGACGAAAGCTTTTCGCGCGGGCGGTGATGCGTGGTTTTAACGACTGCGACAACTGGGATGTTAAGCCCTTTTTCCGCAAGCACTTTTTCAGCCGTTTTTTTCTGCACTTCGTTGCCGTCAACGACAATAAGTTGTGGAAACGACCATTTAATATGCTTCAGCCGTCTGCGTAAAATCTCCTGCAAACCCGCAACTTCGTTTTGCGTCTTCACACCGCGCAATTTAAAGAGCCGATACTCGCTCGGCTTCGCCTCGCGGTTCTCCACTACCGCCATCGCGCCGACTATATTTTTTCCGCCAAAGTGGGAGAGGTCGTAGGCCTCTATTCTTGTTACTCCTACATTTCTAGGAATGTAGGAATCTTGTTTCTTGAGTAGTGCTATGTCTTGAATGTGCTTTAGCGCAAAGAGTTGGCGCTTCAGCTCCCCCGCTCTTTCAAACTCCTGCGCGCCTGCCGCGCGCTTCATTTCGCGTCCCAACTCTTTTACAATTTGTGTTTTTTTTCCAGAAAGAAATAGAACAAGCCGTTTGATGTTTTTCCGATATTCCTTCGTCGTGATCTCGCCCGTGCACACGCCGGGACATAACCCGATTTGGCAATTAAAGCACGGTTTGCTTATTCTGATGTTCTTGAGAACATCAGAATAAGGAATGCAGGTATCGCGGAATTGGAAGATTCTGCGAATAATTTTTAGCGCTAGTTTAAGATGCGCACTGTTTGGAAAAGGTCCAAAAATATTTTTTACAGCATGCCCAGAATAAGAGTTTTGCCGTACGAGCAACACCCGTGGAAACTCTTCGTCGGTAATGACTATGCAATTAAAACTTTTATCGTCTTTGAGTTCTGTATTGTACGGCGATTTGAATTTCTTGATTAAATCCGCCTCCAGCAAAATCGCTTCCAACACCGAATCGGTTTTCTTGAAATCAAC
>Ga0075977_118_pt1 | contig 18201 bp, 24 predicted proteins | sample RifGroA2_FD_68053 | JGI IMG/M metagenome (GOLD analysis project Ga0075977, IMG submission 68053) | Parcubacteria bacterium GW2011_GWA2_47_12 | reverse complement strand
TATTGTTTCGCGGTCTTCTGAAAGCGCCGCGGCAACAGTTGCGACACCAACCGGTCCGCCGCTGAACTTCTCCATGATAACCGAAAGAATTTGGCGGTCAGCCGTTGAAAGCCCGAGCATATCAATGCCAAGCAGTTCAAGCGCTCGCGACACCGCGCTCTTAGTCAACTTTTCTTTGTTCACTTGCGCAAAGTCACGCGAGCGTTTGAGGAGGTAGTTTGCGGTCCGGGGAGTTTTTCTGCTCCGAATGGCAATTTCGTTGAGTGCGTCGGTACCGATTGTGATAGCAAGGATGCGCGCCGAGCGTTCAAGTATTTGCCTGATTTCTTGGTGGAGTACAGAGACGGACACAAAGAAGTTCACGAGACAAAGGGCTTGCCGCTTATGTTGTGGCTTTCCACAAAGTTAAAAGCGCAAGCTGCGGAAGATTTTTTTGAGAAGTTGGGCTGGAGGTACAAGATGATTACCAAAGGACGCGCGGCATTTTATAGCAAGATATAAAATATGAGCGGAAAGAATATACAAAACATATTACACGGAGAGAGATTGCATCACGCGTACTGCGTTACGGGGGCGGGGGTAGAGAATGTTGGCATCACGCGTACTGCGTTACGGGGGCGGGGGTAGAGAATGTTGCGGAGTTTGCGGAAAAGATTCGCACTGTGTTCGGCATTGAGCGCGGAAGTCCTGATGTGGTGGCGCTTGCGGTGCCGTCGTTTGGGATTGACGATGCGCTCGAGTTTCGCAGGTGGGCAGAGAACCGCGCGGTTAGTGGAGGCAAAAAGTTTTTTGTGTTTGGGGTGGATAGTATTACTCACGAGGCGCAGAATGCGCTTCTCAAAACCTTTGAGGAGCCGACGCCGCACACGCATTTTTTCTTGCTTATTAAAAATGCGGATATGCTTCTTCCAACGCTCTACTCACGCGTTGAAGTGGTGTCTGCGGAGGCGGCGGGGATTTCTTCATCAGAGAGGAGCGAGAAAGAAGCAAAAGAATTTCTCGCGTCTTCCGTGGAAAAGCGGCTTGCGCGCGCGGAGAAAATCACCAAAGCGCTCAAAGATGAAAAAATGACGCGCGGTGAAGCCGCCGCGCTTATTTCGGATATGGTGGAAACGGCGCGCGGAACGCACGCGTTTCCGCGCGCCTACGCAGAAGGGCTTGAACACCTTGTGCGCGCTGAAGAGTACGCGCGCGACAAAAGCGCGTCATTAAAAATTATTCTAGAACACCTTGCAGTTGTTTTGCCGAAAATGTGATACTCTAATACTTATGGCATACGATTTTTCTGTTTTCAAAAACAAAGCGCGTCAAGTTGAAGAATGGCTCGCGAAAGAATTGTCCGCGCTTCGCGCGGGGCGCGCGTCGCCTGTAATTCTGGATAGCATACTTGTTGAAGCGTGGGGCTCAAAGATGCCGTTAAAACAAGTGGCGGCAATGACAGTAGAAGACGCGCGGACACTCCGCGTCGCTCCGTACGACGCGGAACAAAGCAAGGCGATTGAGAAGGCGATTACGGCGGCAAATCTCGGGCTTTCTGCTGTGTCAGGCGATGGTGGCGTGCGCGTAATCTTTCCCGAGCTATCGTCGGAGCGCCGCGCTGCGCTTCTTAAGACGGCGAAGGGGAAGTCGGAAGAGGCCCGTGTTTCTTTTCGGCGAGTACGCGATGAAGTAGTTCGCGACATTGATGCGGAAGAAAAAGCGGGGAGCATCGGCGAGGATGAGAAGTTTCGCTTGAAAAAGGAATTGGAAAAGCTGGCTGATGCGGAGGGGAAGAAAATTGACGACGCGCTAATCCGCAAAGAAAAAGAAATTTTAAGTTGAACATACCAATTTACGAATTTATACTAATCTACCAATGACTACTAATTAGGACTTATTCGTAGACATTCGTATAATTCGTATCATTAGTATATTGGTATTATGACTATTTTTTTGTTTTTAATAATTTTGGCGGTTTTGGTGCTCGTGCATGAAGCGGGACATTTTTTCGTTGCGAAGTTTTTTAAAATTCGCGTAGACGAGTTCGGATTTGGTTTCCCTCCGCGGCTTTTCTCGGTGAGCCGCGGCGAAACGCGCTACTCCTTCAATCTTATTCCTTTTGGAGGGTTTGTAAAGATTTTTGGAGAGGACGGGGCGGAAGAAGTGAAGAATGGCGAAGAAAGCCGCAACTTCTCGCGCAAGCCGCGTAGCGTACAGGCGCTTGTGCTTGTGGCGGGAATCGTCGGCAACTTTTTGCTCGCATGGATTTTAATTTCCGCAGGGTTTATGGTAGGGCTTCCGGCGCCAGTTGGCGAGGAGTTGGGCTTGCCTGTCACAGACGCCGCACTCACGGTTGTTGAAGTATTACCCGATTCTCCGGCGAGTCGCGCAGAATTTTTAGCGGGAGATAAAATTATTTCACTTTCTCAAGACGAACGAATACTTGAAAATCCGTCAACAGATTCTGCAAGTGCGTTTATTGCGAACACAAAGAGCGGTGCGATTAATGTCGCTGTGAAGCGCGGGTCAGAATTATTCTCATTTTCCGTAGAGCCGTCATCTGATGTCTTGGAAGGCCGTCCCGCTATAGGTATTGCGATGGATATGCTCGGTGTCGTCCGTTTGCCGATTCATCGCGCCGTTTTGGAGGGAGCGAAGACGACCGTATTTCTATCAGCAGAAGTTGCGCGCGCGCTTGCGCTGTTTATAAAAGACGCGTTTGCGGGCACTGCGGATATTAAAAATTTAGCGGGGCCGGTCGGCATTGCTGGGCTCGTTGGCGAAGCGCGCGCGCAGGGTGTTGCGCCGCTTCTCTCGTTGACCGCGCTTATTTCCATAAACCTAGCACTTATCAACTTAATTCCATTTCCGGCGCTGGACGGCGGACGGCTCCTTTTTGTCGCGATTGAAGCGGTGCGGAGGAAGCCGATTCCTGCGAAAATCGCGCAATATGCAAATGCCGCAGGTTTTTTGGTTCTGCTTTTGTTTTTGGTTTTTATCACTTACCACGACATCGCGCGGCTTTTCAACTAGCGAAAATCTGGTAATGTAATGTGAGTATTCAATATGCGCCTTTAGCTCAGTGGAAGAGCGTTCCGTTCACATCGGAAAGGTCGTAAGTTCAATTCTTACAAGGCGCATAGACGGGCTCATAGTAAAGTGGCATTACGCGTCATTCGCATTGACGAGGCCCGGGTTCGATTCCCGGTGAGTCCATTGACAAAAGATATGGGTATGCTATACCGTATGATAGCCAGTTTAATACTGGAAAGAAAACTGTACAAAAAATCAAAAAGAAAGAGAAACCTATGACCGCGAAAACGATGGTTAGTCCGCTGTTGGTTGTACTGAATTCGCTCATTGAATTCATCTTCAAGCCGTTCGTCCGTCGGTACCGGTCGACGCCACCGCCGCAAGCGCCAGAGACATTTCCTGTTTTTGAGAACGATGCGCGCGAGACCGTGCGCGAAATCGCGGAACGCGAGAGCGTTCCGCAGGAAACCGATACATCAGTCGGACCGGAAATCGTTCCGAAACGGCTCGCGGTTCCGCCGTCGGCTCGGTTAGTAGTTAGTACATGGTAATAGCCCACCCCCTCACTTGTCCGACAAGTGAGGGGGTTTTTGTTTGTGTTACAATTTATTCTATATGATGCACTTGCACTCATTGGAACTGTCGGGTTTTAAATCATTCGCGAAGCGGACGATTTTAGAATTCAAAACACCAATCACTGCAATTGTGGGACCAAACGGTTCGGGCAAGAGCAATGTGAGCGAGTCCATCCGCTTCGTGCTTGGCGAGCAGTCCGTAAAAAGTATGCGCGGAAAGCGCACGGAAGATTTAATTTGGAACGGCGCAGAAGCCGCGCCGCGAGGAAACCGAGCGGCGGTCAAGCTTGTATTTGATAACACGCCTTGCACTTCGGCTGCTCGCCTTTTTAATCTGGACTTTGACGAAGTGTCGGTGGAACGGGTTGTGTATCGTGATGCGTCTAGCGAATATCTTTTGAACGGAAGCACTGCGCGTCTCCGCGATATACACGAACTTCTTGCTGGGGCGCATATGAGCCACGGCGGGCACCACATCATCTCGCAAGGAGAAGCGGACCGAATTTTAAATGCGTCGCTTCGCGAGCGGCGCGAGATTATTGAAGATGCGCTCGGATTGAAGATATATGAATGGAAGCGCGCGGAGAGCGAAAAGAAGCTTGAACAAACAAGAGAAAATATGAAGCAGGTGGAATCACTTCGCCGCGAGATCGCTCCGCACATTTCATTTCTAAAAAAGCAGGCGGAGAAAATAGAGAAAGCGAAACTGATTAAAGAAGAACTCGCTGGTTTGTACCGCGAGTATTTCTCGCGTGAGAATGCGTATATTGCGGCAGAGAAAAAAGAACTTGTGGAATTGGGTAGCGCGCCACGAGCCGAACTCGTGGCGCTAGATAAAGAACTTGCGATGGCGCAGGCGGTGGCGGGTGCTCCCGCGCACAATGCGCGCGACAAAGAATTGTCGGAGTTGGAAAAGCGCGCCGAGGCGGCGCGCGAAGAAATGGCGCGCCTTGCGCGCGAAGTCGGTAGGATTGAAGGCGAGAGCGCGGCGGCGGAGCGCGCGCTTCGCGAACGGAAAGCGTCTCAAGCGCGCCGCTCCGTCGCGCTTGCGGATGTAGAGACACTTGCGCGTGAAGTGGAAACGGAAACACTCCTTGAGCGCGTAAAAGCTCTCGTTCGTGCGTTTATAGAAAAGCACCGGCACGCGCCCGCCGCGGGCGAGGCGGCATTAGAAAAAGAAGTTGCAGAGCTTGCGGAAAAACGGCGCGCGTTGGAAGAAAAGATTGCAGCGGCGGGTGTGGCGGAAAAAGAAGCCCACTCTGCCGCAGAGCAGTTGCGGGGGCAGATGCGCGCCGCGGAGGATTCGTCGCGCGAGGCGGAGAAGACGGTCTTCCGCCTCTTGGCGCGGAAAAGTGAGATTGACGGCATACTTCGCGAAGTCGGCGCGCGTGCGGAGGCGCTCGCGCATGCGGAAGCGGACTTCAAGCGCGAATTGCACGAGGCGGCAGTGGTCGCCGGGCGTGGCGCGTTGGAATACACAACACTCAATCCGCCAGAAACAGATAAAGCGCAACAAGAAGAGTCGCGAAGAAAAATAGAGCGGTTGAAAATCCGCATTGAGGATTCCGGAACTTCGGGTGCGGATGATGTAATGAAAGAATACAAAGATGCAACCGAGCGCGAAGCATTTCTTGCGCGCGAGATTGCGGACATGGAACGCGCGGCAGAGTCGCTCAAAGGGCTAATAGCGGAGCTTGGCGAAAAGCTGGACCGCGAGTTTAAAGATGGAATTGCGCGCATCAATGCCGAGTTTCAGAAATTGTTTTCGCTTATGTTCGGCGGCGGCACGGCAAAGGTGATAGTGGTAAAGGCGCCGCGCCGTACTCGGCGCGGCGCTGAAGAAGGCAACAAAGAAAACGGAGAAGACGAAGCGGACGCGTTTATGCGCGCGCAGTCGGAAGAAGCGGAGGCGGAAGAAGGAGTTGAGGTGGAGGTTTCCATTCCGCGGAAAAAAATTAAAGGGTTGATGATGCTTTCGGGCGGAGAGCGCGCGCTCACTTCCATTGCGCTCATTTTCGCATTGTCGGCGGTAAAGCCCCCGCCGTTTATTATTTTGGACGAAACAGACGCGGCGTTGGACGAAGCGAACTCAAAAAAATACGGCGATATGATTGAAAATCTTTCTAAGCATTCCCAGCTTATTTTGATTACGCACAATCGCGAGACGATGTCGCGAGCGGGCGTGCTCTACGGCATCACGATGGAGCGCGGCGCGAGCAAACTCCTCTCTCTTGCGTTTGAAGAAGCCGCCGCAGTGGCGAAGTAATTATTCTGGATTTTTTATGAAAAAGAAACACGAGAATTTTGCGTATATTGACGGCGCAAACCTACACAAAGGAATTACGGAACTCGGTTGGCACTTGGATTACAAAAGATTTCGCGTGTGGCTTACTGAAAAATATGAGACACAAAACGCATATTTGTTTATCGGACTAATACCGCAGTCAAAGAATTATACAAATATCTGCAAGAATGCGGTTTTACTCTGATATTCAAAGAAGTGGTTTATGACGGCGATGGAAAACCAAAAGGTAATTGTGATGCTGATTTAGTAGTACAGGCAATGCAGGACGCTTATGAAAACAGATTTGCGAAAGCGGTACTAGTTGCAAGCGATGGTGACTATGCTGGGCTCGTTAGATTTTTACTGAAAAAACATAAATTCTATTCTGTTTTATCTCCACACCCAAAAGATAAATGTTCAATTTTGCTAAAACGAACTGGTGCAAAAATCGCTTATATCAACGACCAACGATACAACTTAACAATAACTCAAAAAGAAAAAGCCCCCGACGAGGACGGAACCTCGTAAGGGTCTTTTTCGTGGGTATTGATAATAGTATAGCAAACGCCAATTAAAAGTCAATCTACCTTATCCACATCTCTTGCTCATTGCGAATAAGCACATAGAGGATTTATCTATTGCAGTATTTTGCAAAATACTTGTATAACAGACATCGTCGCACTTTTGCAAAATGTCTGTACGAAAAGGACGGCCTAATGATGGCGTTCGTTGAGTAGATTAAGCCAACCAAGTTGGTGGTGGGTTCGGGTATGGATTATTAAAAAAATCGGCGGTTTGCTTTCGCAAACCGCCGAGATGTAGAATCAATCCAGGAAATCTTTGTCTGGATTTTCGCGTGTCATAAATGCGTCGTATGCAAGACCGATGAGTACATCGGCGATCATACCCGAGATCATTTTATCAAACCACGGTTGAACTCCAGAACAAGCAACGACAATACCATGCCGCTTGACACCGCCCCAGTAAACTGTGTCGCCAGAAAAAAGCAGATGCGGTTTAATACTTGTTCTGTCATCGTTACGGTCGTGCCAAAGTTGTTGCGCCTTGCATCGCGCTACCTCGTCATACTTTGCTGACCATATTTCTTTTCCAACACTGTGTTCATAAAGAATATACGCCTGTGCAGGGTAGTTTGGATAGTCGACATAATTCGTTGCTCGGTCGTCCTTGATAGCTGGCACAAGTATTACGATATGGCACGCTTTCCGTTTGAGCATATCTCCAATTGGCGACGCCATAACCGCGGTGATTGTTTGTTGTACTGTGATTTGGGCAATTTCTTTAGTAAGGAACTTCGGGGTTAGTAACGGCATATATCCTTTTCTTTTTCTGTTTTCCATCTTTGATTATATACCCAAATGTGAGTTTGTCAAGGATTTTGTTTTCTTCTTATTTTGCTATACTCTACTTACTAACTACTAATTACTTCTTCAATTATGGTCATAACTTATTACGGTTTGGAGTGTTTTAAGATTCAATTTGGGGATTTAGTGCTTGCGTTGAATCCGATGGGGAAGGACTCGGCTGAAAAGGCGCCGAAGTTTGGCGCGGATATTGCTTTTGTTTCCACGGCGCACCCCGATATGAATGGGGTGGAGAGCGTGTCGTTCGGTGAGCGGAAGCCGTTTGTGATACACGGCCCCGGCGAATATGAATTAAAAGGAATTACCGCGCGCGGGTTTTTGACGGAGACGAAATACGGAGGCGAAAAGAGAAATAATACGGCGTACAAAATAATGCTTGAGGGTATGACGCTTATTTTTCTCGGCGCGCTCTCGGATGCGGCGCTTCCCGCGGGAGTGAAATCGGTACTGGAAGATGCGGATATTTTGTTTGTGCCTGTGGGCGGCGGAGGCGTATTGGACGCTGGCGACGCGCACAAGCTCTCGGTTGCGCTTGAGCCGAAAATAATTATTCCAATGCACTATGGAAAAGAGGAGAGCAAAGAACTCGCGCAGTTTCTGAAAGAAAGCGGCGAGGAGAGTGTGAATCCGGTAGAAAAACTCACGCTCAAGAAAAAAGATATTGAAGGAAAAAAAGGCGAAGTGGTCGTTTTGCAGATAAGTTGAAAGAGAGAACATGCTTTTCGTTTCGCATGTACATCAATGTTTAATTTTTTAGAGAAAATGCGGGATTCTGAAAACGCGCCGCGTGAACGTACGGCGTTCGTCGCGGCGCTGGTCCTGACAGCGGCGATTGGCGCCGTATGGTTTTCGTTTCTTGGTGGTATGCCGTTCGCTTCGGAGAAGGCACCGAGCGAGAATGTGTCGGAAGAAGAAATCTCTGCGCCTGTGGACACATGGAGTATGAACAATCTGAAATAGCGACATCCACAGAACAAACAAAATAAATAAACAGAATCTCTTTCTTCCTTATCTTCTAATTCGCGCGAATAAGCAAATAGAAGTCGCCAACATTACAACACGGTCTTCGGTCTTTGTGTGAACTCTCCCATTTACTTGCTATAGCAGATAAATGGGAGAGTGTGTTGACAGAGAAAAGAAGGTGTGTATGATGGGGGGTGGATTTAAATTAAAAGGAAGCGCGAGTATCATTTCCGTTGACAAGAAAGGACCAAATGAAAACCAAAGAACTGCGCGCCAGAAAGCGCGCAACAGTAGCAAAATTGCCGGATTCGCTAAAGCGACTGCCGGGAACTATTATCGTTCCAGCACAGCCGAAATGTATTGTGGCGCAGTGCTTTACCGATAAATCAGTCTTCGCCTACCGCGACTCCAATTTTGACAGCCCACAATGGCTACCAAAAACACTCCCTGCTTCCTGTGAAGTAGCAGTCGCAGTGTACGAACTTACGGAAACCACAGAGGAAGCAGATATGGAAAAGGTTGGCGGAAGATTCACCAACTTATTGCAGATTGAGAATCTCATTCTGCGAACGGAGAAAGGCGAAAACACAGGTTTCACTATCAACGGCTACACCAACATATTCTTCTTACAAGTTGACGCTTCCGTCTTCGCGGTGCGCGCGGACCGGCGCGTTGGCTGGTGGTATGTGGGCCTGTACCGCTTCTGCGCGAGGCACGAGTGGTATGCCGAGGATCGGTTCTTTTCCCACGCTACTTGACCGCTTGAGTTATTGCCCCCTTGACCCCCTCACTTGTCCAACAAGTGAGGGGGTTTTTGATGTTTTTAACTCTGTTTATGCTATAATAAGTAGGTATGTCAGATGCTAAAAAGGCGAAGGGGGGTCCGCTTCCGGAGGGCGTTCCCGCCGGTGGGCGGCTCGCCGGGCGCGAGCTCACGACGGAAATGCGCGAGTCGTATCTTGACTACGCGATGTCTGTCATCACCTCGCGCGCGCTTCCAGATGTGCGCGATGGGCTCAAGCCCGTGCACCGCCGTATTCTATACGCGATGCACGAAATGGGGCTCGCGGCGACAGCAAAAACCCGAAAGTCCGCAACGGTTGTCGGAGATGTGCTTGGAAAATATCATCCTCACGGAGATGTTTCAGTTTATGATGCGATGGTGAAAATGGCGCAAACATTTTCGTTTCGCTACCCGCTTGTTATAGGTCAAGGAAATTTTGGAAGCCAGGACGGTGATTCTCCCGCGGCATACAGGTATACGGAAGCGAAAATGTCGCGCATGGGCGGTGAGCTTCTACGCGATTTGGAAAAGGGAACGGTTGATTGGCGCCCCAACTACGATGCTACGCGCAAAGAGCCGACTGTTCTTCCGACAGCGGTGCCGAGTTTGGTACTCAACGGCACGCTTGGCATTGCGGTCGGTATGGCGACCAACATCCCGCCGCACAATCTTAAAGAAGTTGTGGACGCCACGACGCATATCATAGACAACCCAGACGCAACAACAGAAGACCTGTTGCATTTCGTCAAAGGCCCTGACTTTCCAACTGGCGGCGTAGCATACGGTGCGAAAGACATTGCGCACGCGTACGCGACCGGAAAGGGCCCAGTCGTCGTGCGCGGCGAGGCGGAAATTACGGAAGAAAAAGCAGGACACTCACAAATTATTATTTCTTCCATTCCGTATAGGGTGAACAAAGCGGAATTGATTATACGGATTGCCGACCTCGTGCGCGACAAAAAGATTGAAGGCGTTAAAGGGCTTCGCGATGAATCAACAAAAGACATTCGCGTAGTGATTGATTTAAAACAGGGCGCGTACCCCGAAAAGGTGCTGAACGCGCTCTACAAACACACACAACTGGAAGATGCGTTTCATTACAACTGCGTCGCGCTTGTGGACGGCGTGCCGGAAACACTTTCGCTTAAAGCGCTTTTGGAAGCGTTCGTTGAACATCGCAAAGAAGTGGTGCGCCGCCGTAGCGAGTTTGACCTCGCGCGCGCGAAAGAACGCGAGCACATCCTGCTCGGGCTTACGATTGCGCTCAAAAATATAGACGCGATTGTAAAGTTAATTAAAAATGCGAAAGATATAGATGAGGCACGCGCGGGGCTGAGCAAAACATTTAAGCTATCGGAAATACAGGCGAATGCGATTTTGGAAATGCGTCTACAGAAGCTTGCGGGGCTAGAGCGGAAGAAAATTGAAGACGAACTTTTGGATGTGCAAAAATTGATTGGCGAACTGGAAGACCTGCTTGCGCATCCGAAAAAGATTCTTGGGGTTGTGCGACAAGAACTTTTGGAAGTCGGCGAGAAGTATGGTGACGAACGGCGGACGAGAATTGTCAAAACAGGTGTTGCGGATCTTTCCGACGAGGATTTAATTCCCGATGAAGAGAGCGTACTCGTTTTTACGCGCGGTGGCTATGTGAAGCGCACCGACCCCGAGGAATACCGCAAGCAAAAGCGCGGCGGTGTCGGCGTGGTTGATTTAGATACGAAAGAAGAGGACTTTGTGGTAAGCACGCTTTCCGCGTCTACGCACAGCGACCTTCTGTTTTTCACCGACCGCGGCAAGGTGTACCAGATGAAAATGTATGAGATTCCGGAAGGTAAGCGCGCTACGCGCGGCAAGTCAATTGCAAATTTCCTTGCACTCGCGTCGGACGAGCGCGTTACCTCCATTCTCCCGATGCCTAAGACAACAAAAGCACTCGCAGGGCTCGCGCTGATTATGGTAACGAAAAACGGCATCGGCAAGAAAGTGGCGGCGGAAAGATTCCACGATGTCCGCCGTTCGGGACTTATTGCAATTTCGCTAAAAGCTGGCGACGAGCTCATTTCCGCTTCATTTGTAGAAAAAGGCGACGAGTGCGCCGTCGTAACTTCAGGCGGGCAGTCCATCAGATTTAGAGAATCGGATATTCGCGCGATGGGGCGCGGTGCGGGAGGCGTGCGCGCCATCAAGCTTCGCAAAGGAGACATCGTCGCGGGTGCCCAAGTGGTTAAGAAAAGCGCTGAAAAAGCGGCACTCTTCATACTATCAGAACACGGGTACGGCAAGGCGACTTTATTTAAAGAATACAAAACGCAGAAGCGCGGCGGCTCAGGTATAAAGACGGCGAAGGTAACGACGAAGACGGGGAAGGTAATCGCTGCGCGCGTTCTCTCCGAAGGCGGAGAAGAAGAGGTGATTGCGATTTCCAAGAAGAGCCAGGTGATTCGGATTGCGGCGTCGGAAATACCGCGTCTCGGACGCGCGACGCAAGGCGTGCGCATTATGCGCCTGCGCGACGGCGACGGGATTGCGTCGGTGACTGTGTTGTAGAAAAATAAGGAGTGTAACGACTATATTTTTCACAACCCCCTCACTTAAACCAATAGTATTGAAATAAAGGCGACACGGCGAAGTTGATGATTTAACAATTAACACAGGTAGTATAATGAGTGATAAGTTAGTTCAAGTGAGGGGGTGATGATTTTTATAGTCGTCGCTTCGCTCTTCCTTAAAAATCAATCATGTTCTCCAATCCACAACAAATTATTTCCCAACTTGACCTCCAATCCGGCTCGCGGGTTGCGGATATTGGCGCCGGGAGCGGGGCGTACGCACTCGCCGCGGCGAAGGCGGTAGGTGAGCACGGCAAGGTGTTTGCTGTGGAAGTGCAGAAGGAACTTTTGTCGCGCCTTGAGCGCGGGGCGCGTTCAAAAGGCGTTCATAATATAGAAGCAATGTGGGGCGATGCGGAGAGCGTGGGAGGAACGCACCTTGCGGACGACGCGTGTAATGCGGTAATTATTGCGAATGTGTTTTTTCAAGCGTCCGATAAACAGGCGCTCGCGCGCGAAGCCGCGCGGATTCTAGAACAGCGCGGTCGCGCGCTTGTTGTGGATTGGTCGGGCTCGTTCGGCGGCGCGGGGCCCGCGCCCGCCGCCGTGGTGTCAAAACAAAAAGCGCAAGAAATTTTTGAAAACGCCGGATTTTCATTTGAACGCGCTGTGGATGCGGGCGCAAACCACTATGGTATGATATTTAGGAAAAAATGAGACCGTTCCAGATAATTTTGCTCGCCGTTTTCGTAATCGCCGCCATTGCGGGGTTGGTCGCGTTTTCGCTGTTTAAGGGCACGCCGCCTGCAGGGGGGCTTGCGGAGCTTGAAGTATGGGGTTCATTCCCATCATCCGCGTTTTCTAGCGCGATATCGGACTTGTCGGGAGACGAGTTTAAAATTACATACAAAGAAATTCGCGCCGACAGGTTTGAGCAAGAACTTATAGAGGCGCTCGCGGCGGGGAGAGGACCAGATGCGGTTATTTTGCCGTCAGAACTCGTCGTGCGGCAGAGTGATAAGATAGTCCCAATTCCTCTAGAGACGCTTTCGGAACGGCAATTTAAAGACGCTTTTGTGGAAGCGGAGGAGGCGTTTTGGACGTCTGCAGGCGCGCTCGCTGTGCCGCTCGCCGTGGACCCGCTCGTTATGTACTGGAACCGCGACAGGTTGAGCGCGGGAGGAGTTGCGCGGCCCCCTCGTTATTGGGATGAGGTTCTCACATCCGTGCCGAAGTTGACGCTTCGTAACCGCTTGGGGCAAATCCAAATTTCCGGTGTTTCTCTAGGCGAGTTTCGCAATATCACGAATGCAAAAGAGATTATCTCCGCGCTCTTTTTCCAAAGCGGCGGCAATCTGGTATCACGCGGAATGGAAGGATATGCCGTATCGCTTGAGGATTGGGTGAATGCCGGCTCGGCACTCGCCTTTTTCACCGAATTTGCAAATCCAGTGAAGTCGCTTTACACATGGAACCGTGGGCTTCCGGAGTCGCGTTCTATGTTTGCGTCGGGTGACCTCGCGCTATATTTCGGCTTTGTGTCGGAATATGCAGGACTTCGCGAAAAGAACCCGCACCTGAATATGTCCCTTGCGCCATTCCCGCAAACGCGCGATTCTAAACTCACGGTAACATTCGGCAAAGCGTGGGGGCTTGCAGCATTAAAGACGGGAAGAAATCTAGCCGGCGCGATGCGCCTTGGCTTCGCGCTCGCGGATTCCACGAGAACGATGCGCCTTGCAGACGCGCTCGGTACTGTGGTGCCGCTTCGCGCGCTTCTCGGAGGCAAGCAAGACAGCGCCGCAAAGTCGGTATTTTACGAAGCCGCTTTGCAGTCGCGGAGTTTCTTAGACCCAAACCCGACAGAAACGACAAAATTGTTCCAATCGGTTGTAGAAAATATCACAGGCGGCAGAGGGCAGGTAACGAGCGGCGTCGGCGATTTGAGGAGCGGGTTAGAGAGATTATTGAGATGAGCATATATACCAATATACGAATGTATACTAATCTACAAATGTCTACGAATAACCCTTCCACACCCCTCCCCATCCCTCCCCATAGGGGAGGGAGTAAGAGGGTGGGGTGGTTTTTGGTTTTACTTCTTTTGCCTCTCGTTGCTTTCGCCGCTCCGATTGTTCCGTGCGGGATTGACGATGCGGTCGCGCGCGGGTTAGATGCATCGTACGCCGCGCCATGCGGCTTCAACCACTTTCTCATTGGCATCAACAATGTAATTAACTTTTTGATTATGATTGGCGGCTCCATCGCCGCGATTGTGTTCGCGTGGGCGGGGATTCTTATACTTACAGCAGGCGCGAACGAGAGTCAAATGAAAAAAGGACGCGAGATGTTTATGCCGGTCGTATGGGGTTTTGTTTGGATGCTCTCGGCATGGCTTTTGGTGAAGATGGTGTTAACCGGGTTGGGGTTGCAGACGGGGTTCTCGCTTTTACAATGAGGTATAATAACGATATGTCTATTTTTAGAAAATCATTTTGGATAGTTACCGGCTACTTGCTTTTTGCGGGGCAAGCATATGCCGCATGCACGCAAACCGTAACCAATACCGCTCAAAGTGTTACCAATACATCGCCAACTATATTACCGAACCCAATAAGAGCCGCGAGCTTTCAGGATTTGGCGAATGATGTGCTTGGAATCGTTTCAAGCATCGGCGGCGTGGTCGCCGTGTTCTTTATTATTTACGCTGGGTTTTTGTTTGTAACGGCGGGCGGAAACGAAGATAAACACAAAAAAGCAAAAGCAGCGATTCTGTATGCCGTTATCGGCACCGCAATCCTTCTCGGCGCGCAAGCACTGTCTTCCATTGTGTGTGCAACAGTTGAGTCGTTGAAGTAATTATACCAATATACGAATGTATACTAATCTACAAATGTCTACTAATATGAATATAAACATTAAGACAAAAAACAAAAACAAATCTTTATTCGTAGCCATTCGTACTTATTGGTATCATTGGTATATTGGTATTATCGCGTTGTTACCGCTTGCGGTATTCGCCGCGCCGACCAATTTTAAGGAGTTGGTTAATTTGGCGCTGGACCATATCAATGTTGCGCTTTTCGCGCTCCTCATTCTTGCGTGGTTTGTTGTGTTCGCAAAGATAGCGGGGTATATAGGAGCAGGTGGGGGAGGAGATGAAAAAAAACTTAGTGCTTTAAAACAAACGGCGCTTTTTGGGGTTCTAGGTCTTGCAGCGCTATTGGTGTATTGGGGCGCGGCTAAAATTATTTGTTTAAGTTTGCTTGGTACGGGCAATTGCAATTAAATATATGAAAAAATTCATCTTTTCGCTATTTTTCGCATCTCCTTTCTTAGTGTTTGCACAGACGCTTCGCAATCAACTCTTGCTCAATCCTGCCGCCCGCACTCCGCTAGGTAACATTGTACTTATACTTCTGGACCTTTTAAGTTTGGTTAGTTTCATTGTCGGAGCTCTTACACTAATTTGGTTTTTCTGGGGCATTATTCAGTATGTCTTAAAAGCCGATAACGAGGAAAAACAAACGGAAGCGCGCAGTTATATGATTTACGCAGTTATCGGTATGTTTGTTATGTTCTCCATTTTTGGGTTAGTGAATCTAGTACGAAACACTTTTTTCTTACCAGGTAGCCCTTTTATTCGCTTAAATCCCGGTGATATTCCAATCGTGCCTCGGCTTCCTACGGGGAATACGGGAACATAGTTTGTCCACACCCCGCCATTTGCATCGTTTCTATATGTTGTATAATGAAGACGGTCTTAAATAACAAAGGTCTTATTATTTATTATTAGTTTAATTCGGCACCCGATGTTTGAAGCCCGTCAACATCGGGTGCCGATAAGGATATTAAAACAAATGAAAAAATTTCTTGCAGGTTTGGGGTTATATGCGGTTCCTTTTTTGGCTTTGGCCCAAACAGGAACGCTTGAAACCGCAATTGGTACAGTTGGTCGGATTGTTAATTTAATCATTCCGATTGTTGGTGCAATTCTTCTTATCTTCTTCTTCTATGGCGTAATAGGGTATGTGAATGCAGGTGGGGATGAAGAAAAGCGAGGTGCCGCTCGCAATACTATGATTTATGCTGTTATTGGGATGTTCGTTGCATTTTCTATCTTCGGATTGGTACAGCTTTTGCGACGGTCATTTGGTGTTGGTGATACAGCGGGGTTAACTCTACCAGGTCAAAGTGGTTTCTATCCATTCTAGTAAGTTAGAATGAATGTAGTTAACACCTTCATCAACAAAATCGGGGAGAACATTCTGAACCCCTTGATTTACCTTATGTTCGGGGTTGCATCCCTCACATTCGCGTGGGGGGTGTATGTGTTTCTTGTGAATTTGGACAATGAAGAAAAAAGAAAAGAAGGCGGGTGGGTAATGCTGTGGGGCGTGCTCGGTATGGCGGTAATGCTCGGAGCAAAAGGAATAGTGGCTGTGATAAAAGGGACGATAGGGGTATAAAAAATCACCCCCACACTTGTCAGACAAGTGTGGGGGTGTGTGTTTATCGGTAGTAGGCGACCGAAATCATAAGCTGCCACCCTTCCAACGATATGAACCGAAGCGACTGCGTTGCGTGCGTGTTCGCGTTCTTTCCCGGCTCGCTGACGACTTTTGTTGCGCCGTCAACGAGTACGCCCATTTTTCCCTCCTGCCCGACAACGCTACATCTGAAGTCCCAACCAGGAACCACCTTTATCTCCTCGCTCCACTTTTCAGGTGGAGCGTTGATGTCGCCAACCGGTACGGTGATGGTACGGCTTTGCGGTACAACGGGAGTAGCTTGCGCCACTACCGTTGCTACTCCTGCCGTTTGTTGCGGCGGCTGGTAGTTGTAGTCGCCCTTCCAGAACATTTTCGGCCCGATGATGAAAATCGTCAGGACTAGAATGGCCGCAACAAGCAACGCCACCTTCGCGAACGCAAGGAACAACTCAAAGATGGTCTTCACCTTCTTCGCGCCCTCCCCCTTGCTCACGCCCGCCCATATCAGTAGTCCGCCTAGCGCTATTGCCGCGAGCGCGATGAGCCAGTATGGACCTAAGTCAGGCAACCATTCTGCAATTCCGATTTCTTTTTTTCCAACCGAACGAATTTTATCATATGCGCCTTGGAGCAGAGGCCAAATCACAAACTTAATTGCTATCAACCCCACCGCGCTCCACAACGCAATTTTCCAACCGTTCTTTTTCCATTTATCTATTGCAAAGGTCATTAGTTACCTCCCATCTGTTTGTTTTCAGTTTCAGTTTTTTCCGTTTTTGGTTGGTCGCCCAGCAATTCTGCGTATGTAGCCACTGCTTTCACAATATCCCCAGCCACCCCTCCGCCAGTGCTTGTGATAATCACTTCGCGGCGCGTGAGCTTTCCGCGTTCCGACTGAATTGCGTACAATGCTTGTTGCGCTGTAAGACCTGACTCAGTAATTTTCTTGCCAGTGAGGCGTTCAATGCTCTCGACAAGAAACTCTTGTTCAATTGTCTCCGCGGTTTTTTGTTGCTCCTCCAAAAACAAGGGGTTTTAATCGACCTCACGTTTTTCGAACAATTGGTCAATGTGTTCGTCATTACCGGCGGTTCCATACTTCTCATGTGGCTCGGTGAACTCATGACCGAGTTCGGAGTGGGCAACGGTGTTTCTATGATTATCTTCGCCGGTATCGTCAGTCAGATTCCTACCGTATTAAGCCAGACGATTATTACATTTGAGGTTTCGCAGATTCCGATGTATATCGGTTTCATTATCGCTTCCATCGCCATTGTTATTGGCGTGGTTATTGTGACAGAGGCCGAACGGCCGATTCCCATTACCTATGCCAAACGGATTCGCGGTAATAAGGTTTACGGAGGGGTTTCCACGTATTTGCCGCTTCGGGTAAATCAAGCCGGCGTCATTCCGATTATTTTTGCCCTGTCGATTCTTTTGTTTCCTCAGCTTATTTTCAATTTTCTTAGCACTATCGGCAACCCGTTAGTGCAACAAATTTCGTCGTTCGTGCTTCGGTTGATTTCCAATAGTTGGTTTTACGCCGGAGCTTATTTCCTTTTGGTATTTTTGTTCACTTACTTCTATACGGCGGTCACCTTTGACCCCGATTCCATTTCAACGAACTTACAAAAAAGCGGCGCTTTTATCCCGGGTGTCCGGCCGGGGCAGTCCACTGCCGATTATATTTCCAAAGTTCTGACCCGCATTACCTTGGTTGGCGCGTTGTTTCTCGGTGCCATTGCCGTCCTGCCTTTGGCGGTTCAGGGTATTACGGGGATTCAGTCGCTTGCTATCGGTGGCACCGCGCTTCTAATTGTCGTTTCGGTTGTGCTTGATTTGGTGAAAAAAGTGGACGCGCAGTTATCGATGAGGGAGTACTAGCAGAAGGGGTTAGGGTAGAGGGTGTAGGGTTTAGAAATAAATGATGGTGCCGTAGACAAAAGTCCTCGGCACTTTTCAGCATTAGGAAAAAGGCGCATTTTGTGCTATAAAATTGTGATGAAATCAAAAATAAACACTATTCTCATGATGGGAAAAACCGGTTCCGGCAAGGGCACACAGAGCGAGCTTTTGGCGAAAAAGCTCGGCTACGGGATTTTTTCAACAGGTGACGAATTTAGGAAGTTGCGCAAGCGCGAGGATTTTTTGGG
>Ga0075977_120_pt1 | contig 19476 bp, 17 predicted proteins | sample RifGroA2_FD_68053 | JGI IMG/M metagenome (GOLD analysis project Ga0075977, IMG submission 68053) | Parcubacteria bacterium GW2011_GWA2_47_12 | reverse complement strand
TTTTTTTAACTAATTCAACAATTCCGCCAATGATGGAACCAAGAAGAAACCACAATCCTACACTGAAGGTAACAAACATCACTATATTGAATACAAAAAAGTCAGCAGGAAAACTGATCGAATAACTATCTACAAAAACCGCCACGGGAAATAGTGGCCCAAAAAATATAAATGGGAGACAAAGAAAGCTCTGGAGACCGGTTATCCAATAGCAACCGCCAACAAGGGAGACAAAAATAAGCGCAACTCCTCCCCCAATCACCCCACCTCTTAACCAATATGGCCATTTAGTCCAGTGCATATTGAGTTAATTGTAGCATTCCTTGGAAAAAAGGTTGTGCACAGCGAATTTACACAAACAACGCAACAGCCCATTTTTACAGAGCGGTCGCGCCTTAACTGTTCTTTGTCTCTTCACAGAGCTCGCTTTATTGGCGGGCTCTTTTTATTGAAAAATAATAATATTTTCTTTATCTATCAGTCCGCTCGATTTCACTGGTACAAAATATGAAATAATCAGTAAAAAAATAACCGGTATGCCTATCAGTACGAAGATTTTTACGGTCACCTGTAGCCAATATGGCCAGGTAGCATAGTATCTGTTTTTAATGTGATTCCATGTGGCGCCAATTACAGAACCTGCTAAAAACCAAATCGCAACCACGATAATTCCGTAATTCACTGATGATAACGATAGCGAGGTAAGGTCTGGAACAAACCAAAAAGGAATCCATGGAATTGCAAAAGGCAAACATTCCAAACCCCACGAGTCGGTAGAAGTTAAAAAATATAAACACGAAATACTCAATACATAACTCAACAGAGTGATTCCTCCCCCAATCACGCCTCCACGCAACCAATATGGCCATTGTTTCCAAGATTTCATACACAAAATCGTAACACGAGACAGTGCAAATACAAACAACGCAACCGCTAGGTTTTACCGCGCGGTCGCGCCTTAACTGTTCTTTGTCTCTTCACAGAGCTCGCTTCGGCGGGCTCTTTTTTATATAGCCGATCAAAGCACCAAGAATAGAACCGACGATAAACCATGAAATCATTACTACAGTTGAAAAAAAGGAAAAATAGGAATGATGAAGTTCTAAAGAAAAAGAATCAAAGAATGGAAACAATAAAGCAAGTAATGGATATATAGGTAATATTGGAATCTCAAAAAAGACGCAAACAATGTTTGGGGAACTACAAAAAACAGGAGTGGCTATTATTGTTAGTAGCGCAACCCCTCCCCCAATCACCCCGCCCCTTAACCAATACGGCCATTGTTTCCACGATTTCATACAAGATATTATACCACAACAGAATCGTGCGGCAGTACTGTTTAAAAATACACGACTTCAGTATACGCTTCAGCTCATGAGAACACTTTATTACGCGCTATGTTTCTGACAAATATATCCGCGGAGCAGAAAATATGCTATATTGCGTGGGTTGAGGTAGGGAACTTTTCTAACAATTGCGCCGTGGCTTTGGAAAACTTGAATTTCAATGAAAAGAAAGTCATAGTGAGCGGGATTATAAATAAGGTGATAGCCACCCAAAAGGATGTGCAAGTTTACGGCGCGTTTGGGCTCAATGAAATATATGTCAAGTTGTTCACTGAAGATAGGAATTGTGGGGTTGCCGAATGTAGGGAAGAGCACGCTGTTTAATGCATAGGAATTGTGGGGTTGCCGAATGTAGGGAAGAGCACGCTGTTTAATGCGCTTACAAAACAGAGCGTGCCTGCGGAGAATTACCCGTTTTGCACAATTAACCCGAGCATAGGGATTGTACCAGTGCCGGACGAGCGGCTTCAGAAACTCTCGGCGTTTTCACATTCCAAAAAGACCATTCCTGCAATCGTTGAATTTGTGGACATTGCGGGGCTCGTGAAGGGAGCAAGCGAAGGCGAGGGGCTCGGCAACAAATTTCTCTCGCACATACGCGAGGTGGACGCGATTGCGGAAGTTGTGCGCGTGTTTCAAGACAAGGACATAATTCATGTACACGAGAAAGTGGACCCGCTGTTTGATATTGAAATTATCAATCTGGAACTGGAACGCGCGGGGCTTCAGAAGCCGATTTTGTATGTGCTGAATTCGTCTGAAGCCGCTGAGAATGTAACGGAGAAAATAAAAGGCAAGATTCCTGGGCGGTTCGTGGTTGTTGACCCTGTGTTCGGTACTGGAATGGCTCAGCTGATTATGGAAGCGTACGCTCTGCTTGATTTAATTTCATTTTTCACGACGGGCGAAGACGAAACGCGCGCGTGGACCACGCGGCGCGGAAGCGCCGCGCCAGAAGCGGGGAAGGCACTCCACACCGACTTTCGCGACAAATTCATCCGCGCGGAAGTTATACATTACGACAATCTTATGGAAGCGGGGAGCTACCTTGCTGCGCGCGAGAAGGGGTGGGTGCGTACGGAAGGAAAAGAGTATATAGTACAGGATGGCGATATTATTGAGTTTAAAATATAGAACTAAAACACTCCGCGAAATGCTTTTTGCAAAAGTCCTCGGTAACGCTCTGGTCGCTGCAATGCGACCACTCGCTCCAGACATTTTGAAAAAGCATTTCGCTTTGTGTAGAAAATCATGAATCCACCAAAATTAACTCCAAAGGATTTCTTTTTGTATGTTGGCGCGCTCTTGACGCTTTATGTTTCCGCAGGCAGTTTAATCGGGCTTTTGTTTTCTACCATTGACCGTGTGTTCCGCGACGAACTTCAATACTACTACGACCCATACTCGGGCGGCATCCGTTTTGCGATTGCATCTCTCATCGTCATTTTCCCGCTCTCGCTTGTTTTGTTTTCGCTTGTAAAAAAAGGCATTGCGCGCGAGCCCGCGAAGCTTGGGCTCGCTCTTCGCAGGTGGGTGCTATGGGTGACAGTTTTTATTACTGGTGCAATGCTCGCAGGAGACCTTATTGCCGTGCTTTCTGGTTTTCTCGGCGGAGAACTGACGGTGCGATTTGCGCTCAAAGCACTCGCCGTGCTCGCGGTTTCTGCAGCAGTATTCTGGTACGCCGTGCTGGAAATTCGCCTAACGCCAGAGCGTCCAGTTTCTTTGCGGAAAGGGTTCATTATCGGTTCTTTGGTAGGCGTGCTCGCGGCGGTGGTGTGGGGTTTCTTTGTAATGGGTTCGCCGTTTACAGTGCGCAAGCTCCGTATGGACGAGCGGCGAGTGTCTGACTTACAGAGCATCCAGTGGCAGGTGGTGAATTATTGGCAACAGAAAGAAAAGTTTCCGAAATCGCTCGCAGAGATTGAAGACCCGCTTTCAGGATACAAAACGCCTACTGACCCCGTTACGAAAGCGCCGTACGAATTTATACTTGGAGATGGGTATGTGTTCTCGCTTTGTGCAAACTTCATACTTCCAAACAACGGACAGAGCCGTACCTCTATGATTAAGCCCTATCCGATGAGCGACGAAGGTCTTGCCGAAAATTGGGAGCATAGCGCAGGCCGCGTCTGTTTTGAGCGAACGCTAGACCCCGAACGCTACCCGCCGTATGCAAAAACCCGCTGATTTATGGTAATATAGCCGGTATGAAATCCTACAATCATTCGGCGATTGAGAAGAAGTGGCAGAAGAAATGGGGAAAGAATGCGTATAAGACTTCGGATAAAAAAGCGGGAGCGGAGAATTTTTATTTGCTGACAGAGTTTCCATACCCATCGGGAAACCTCCATGTGGGACACTGGTACGCGTTTGCAGTGCCGGATATTTTGGCGCGATATTTGCGGATGAACGGCAAAAATGTTTTGTACCCGATTGGGTTTGACGCGTTTGGACTTCCTGCGGAAAACGCCGCGCTAAAGCGCGGTCTCAACCCGCGCAAATGGACGGAAGGGAATATCACCTATATGCGCAAGCAATTGCATTCTATGGGTGCGTCGTTTGATTGGTCGCGCGAAGTGGTTACTGCCGACCCCGCGTACTATAAATGGACTCAGTGGCTTTTTTTACAACTTTTTAAGCGCGGTCTTGTGTATCGTAAAAAAACCGGCGTGAATTGGTGTCCGAAAGATAAAACGGTGCTCGCCAATGAACAAGTGAAGACCCATTCGACAAGCTCAGGGCAAGTGGGAAGGTGCGAACGATGCGACACGGAAGTTGAGCAAAAACAGATGGAGCAGTGGAATATCAAAATTACGGAATACGCTGAACGGCTTCTTCAAGACCTTGACGGTGTTGATTTTCCGGAAGAAATAAAAGCGGCGCAGAGGAATTGGATAGGGAAGTCGGAAGGAGCGGAAATTGAGTTCAAAATTAAAAACACCGATCTAAAAATCAGAGTATTCACAACAAGAGCTGATACTTTGTTTGGTGTGTCATTTATTGCGCTTGCGCCTTCCCACCCGCTAGCGAAAGACGCAAAAAATCTGCGCGCTATAAATCCTGCAAACAACGAGGAAGTACCCGTATTCGTTGCCGACTATGTGATAGACGATTATGGTACTGGAGCGGTAATGGGCGTCCCCGCGCACGATGAGCGCGACAAAGAGTTTGCATTGAAAAATAATATTCCTATAAAGAATGAGGATTTTGCATCAACGGAAGTAGTGGAAAAGTTTTCAACGAAAACAACGCAATACAAACTCCACGACTGGACGGTGTCGCGTCAGCGTTATTGGGGAACGCCGATTCCGCTTATTAAATGTGAGAAATGCAATTGGGTTGCCGTTCCGGAAAATAAACTTCCGGTGAAGTTGCCGGAGACAAAGGACTATATTCCGACTGGCGACGGCAAATCGCCGCTCGCTAAAGCGGAAAAGTGGAAGAAAGTGAAATGCCCATCATGTGGAGGAAGTGCGGAGCGCGAGACGGACACATTGGACACTTTTGTTGATTCCTCGTGGTACTTCCTTCGTTACGCAGACCCTAAAAACAAAAAAGAATTCGCGGCACGCAAGAAAATGGATGCATGGCTTCCGGTTGATTTTTATTCCGGAGGCGCGGAACACACGACGATGCATCTTTTGTATTCTCGTTTTTGGCATAAAGCGCTCTTTGACTTAGGGTTTGTTGCCGACAAAGAGCCGTACGCGCGCCGTATGAACCGCGGACTTATCTTGGGACCGGACGGGCAAAAAATGAGCAAGTCGCGCGGCAATGTTGTAGACCCTGACGAGGAAGTGAAACGGCTCGGCGCGGACACAGTTCGTATGTATTTAGCGTTTATCGGTCCGTACGGAGAGACGGGTTCGTATCCGTGGGACAAGGGTGGCATCGCTGGTATTCGACGCTTTTTGGAGAGAGTGTGGCGATTAGGGAACAGAGTACGCGAAGTAAAACACATTTTCAAAATGTCTGGAGCGAGTGGTCGCATTGCAGCGACCCGAGCGTTACCGAGGACTTTTGAAAATGCTGTTTTACGAAGCGTCTTGCACAAAACCATAAAAAAAGTTGGCAAGGATATTCCTGCACTTAAGTTTAATACCGCTATCAGCGCGCTTATGGTGCTTGCAAGCGCGCTTGAAAAAGAAACGGCGCTCGCCCCATTGTTCACGGGGCTCGCGCGCGAGGACTTTGCGGTTTTTGTGCGCCTGCTCGCGCCGTTCGCTCCGCATATGGCGGAAGAATTGTGGAACGCAACAAAGTGCGGAAAGGGGTCAGTGCATCGCGCTCCATGGCCAGCGTATGACCCCCAAAAAGCCGAGAGCGAGTCGGTAACGATTGTTGTGCAAGTGAACGGCAAGGTGCGCGATTCATTCGCCGCGGCGCGCGGTACGAGCGAAGCAGACACATTCGCGCGCGCGGCGTCGCTTCAGGGCGTCGCGCGCTGGCTATCTGGAAAAAAAATTACAAAAAAGTTTTTTGTGAAAGATAAGTTGGTGAGTTTTGTTGTTGCTTGACATTTTGTGCATACAGGCATATAACTAGGAGAATATTAAATAACATCAATATACCTATGGCAATCACAACTGCGGCATCCGTTATTTCATTCAATCCGAAACAGGTCACTGCGCGGCTATTAAAGGTGCTTCCAGAACGCGCGCGTGATGTGCTAACAAACCGTTTCGGAATGGGAAAGGAAACGAAGCGCCAGACGCTTGATTCCATAGGCAAACGCTACCACATTACCCGTGAGCGAGTGCGCCAGATTGAGAACTATGCTATAGCCAGTATTCGCAAATCTGACGCGTACAAGAAGGAAAAGCCAGCGTTTACAGAATTGGAAGAAGCCCTCCATGAGTTTGGCGGTTTGGCAGGCGAGGAAGCGTTTTTGTCGCATCTTGCGAAGGATGCCGCGGCGCGCAATCATTTGCACTTTCTACTCTCGCTTGGCGAACAGTTTAAGAAAACAAAAGAGGATGACCATTTGAAACACCGCTGGCATATGGACGATAAGCTGGCTAATAAAGTACATGACGCGCTACGCAAGCTTTACGACAGTTTGACCGACAAGGATTTAGTGTCAGAGCTGGACATCATCGCGCAATTTTTGACGCATGTAGAGGATTTGGACGAACATTTTAAACAAGAGCACATTGTGAAGCGATGGCTCGCGCTCTCAAAGAAAATAGGGAAGAATCCGCTCGGCGAGTGGGGATTGGTCTCGTCGCCGCATGTTAAAATGAAGGGCGTTCGCGACTACGCGTTCCTTGTGATTCGCAAGCACGGCTCGCCGATACACTTCACGGAAGTCGCGCGCGCGATTGAAAAGATGTTTGGAAGGAAGGCACATGTCGCGACTACGCACAACGAACTAATTAAAGACAAGCGATTTGTGCTTGTGGGACGTGGGCTGTACGCGCTCGCGGAGTGGGGATATATGTCGGGCGTCGTGCATGATGTAATTGCAAATGTTTTGGAAAAACACGGTCCGCTAACGAGAAAAGATATTTTTGAGAAAGTGCTCAAAGAGCGCTATGTGAAAGAAAACACGATTTCCGTTAATTTACAAAACAAAAAGTTCTTCAGGAAAGATAAAGAAGGGAAGTACTCAGCGGTGAAGTAAAAAACACCCCCGCTTTTTTGCGAAAGTGTTTTAGTCGAGAAACTCTTTTTTTAGGTTAAAGAACTCTTCTGATATTCTAGCATAAGACAGATAATTAGTCAAGATTGCGCGTGGTTGTTGAGTTTGCTAGTATGCAGTCATAAGTGCCTTCGGGCTCGCCCTCGTAAGAGGGCAAACAAGGAAGCCGTCAAAGTAAATTTTTGACGGCTTTTCGTATGTGCTCAAAAGTTTCTTGATTGAGGTATCCGATTTTGCGCACTAAACGCTTTGTGTCTATTACACGCAGTTGAGATAGTAGCGCCCGCGCTTTCTTTCCGTTAATGTTCCCAATTGATGGACGCATGGGATGATTAGTGGGTGCCGTTGTGAGGGGAAGCGCAAAGCAAGTGTGCGCGCTCAAACCGGCAAGAATGAGTACTGGGCGGCGATGTTCAATTTCAGAACCGTCTTGTTCAAAACCAATATTAACACCCAAATAACACCACCAAATTTCTCGCGCATGATAGAGTTTATTTTCCTCTTTTTTGTGAATACGCTTTTTGCTTGTATTCCACCCGTCAAAATCTTTGTGCATAACGGCATTTTATCATATCTTCTACATGCTATACTATTCTCATATGTCAGAGATACTCGGAGATTTTTTTAATGCGTTTGGGACGCTTGTAACCTACTTGTTTAAGAAAGACAAAGAGAGCCCGTGGCGCGCATATTTGTTTCGCGCGAGCGCAGTAGGGCTTTTGGTGTACGCGTTTTGGCTGCCTGTGTTTGTCCCTCTGTGGCTAAGATATGTGCGCGCAGGGTTTTTTGAAAAGACCGGCTATGTCCTTTTGGAAATAAAACTACCGCGCGAGATTGAACGCTCGCCGAAAGCGATGGAGCTTTTCTTTTCGGGGGCGGTATGGGCAAAGGGATCTGTAACATATGTAGACACTTTTTGGGATGGTAAGGTCGGACCTTGGTATTCGTTTGAAATTGCCTCTTTCGGTGGAGATGTGCATTTTTTCGTATGGGTATGGCCGAAGCTCCGAAAAATTGTAGAAACGCAAATTTACGCGCAATATCCGACGGTGGAAATAAGTGAGGCGCCTGACTACGCGGCGCGCTATCCGTATGGACTAGAAGGTAGGTTTATGTGGGGAACGCACATTAAACTTGCAAAACCCGACCCATACCCTATTAAAACCTACATTGACTATGGATTGGATAAGGAAGAAGAGGAGGAGATAAAAGTGGACCCAATCACTCCTACACTTGAGTTTTTGGGTGGGCTTAAAAAGGGAGAACAATGCTGGATTCAGATTTTAGCGCAAGCGCATCAAGACCGAAGTTGGGTGCACGGACACTTATTTAAAAGACCTGACTGGAAGGACGAGGCAAAGGACTTGGTGAACGATATTTTAATGCGAGACCCGAAAACAAAGTCAACAAGAAAAGAGAGCGCGACAGGTTTTCCTATAATGCCGACACTTACTGAAGGAGAAAAAGAACAGGCAAACGCAATAGAACGGAGTTTAAACAAGCCGGCATATGAATGTATGATTCGCGCATTGTATTTTGCCGAAGGCGACGCACAATCAGAAATTCCTAAATCAATACCGGCACTTGTCGGCGCGTTTCGGCAGTATAGCGCAAATGATTTTAATGGATTTCGATTGGGTTGGTTCACAGACCTGTCGGATGAAACGAAAGATGTGTTATGGGTAACTGGACTTCGCGAAAAAATGGTGGCGATTTTTCAGAAGATATACGGCAAACAAATGTATGACGCGTACCGCCGCCGTTCGTTTTTCCATTACCCGTATCGTTTTTTTCATGTGAATAAGCCGTTTATTCTTACCACAGAAGAACTTGCTACTATTTACCACTTTCCGGGTAAGGTCGCCGCGACGCCGACTATCGGCCGCGCGCCATCGCGCAAAGGCGAGCCGCCGCCGAATTTGCCGGTTTAGTTATGCGTAATTATCTTTTAACAACTGTAGGCGCGCTCTTTGTTGTGTTTGTGTTTGTCCAGGCATTTTATAATCGCCCACCTTTGGACTTTCCGCTAGAAACTTTCTTGACGATTGAAAAAGGAACTCCGCTTCAAACAATTGCAAGCGACTTTGAGAAGCGCAGAATAGTGCGCTCCGCGTTTTGGCTAAAATCGTTCGTAACGCTTCGCGGTGGCTCGGGAGGCGCGATTGCGGGCGATTACTTCTTCAAGGGGCGCGCGTCGGCTTTGCGCATTGCCGAACGATTGGTGCGAGGGGAATATGGGTTGGAAGAAACGAAGGTGGTTATTCCAGAGGGACTTACAAACAAAGAAATGGCGGCAATTTTTGCGCGCGCGCTGCCGAAGTTCAGCGCGCGCGAATTTCTTGCTCTTGCCGCACAGAAAGAAGGGTATCTGTTTCCCGACACCTACCAATTTTTGCCGAATGTATCGGCTGATATTGTAATTATCGCGATGGAAAAGAATTTTAATAAAAAGATGTCGGAATTGGAATCGTTGGTGCAAATATCTAAAAAACCACTGAAGGATGTTGTTGTAATGGCGTCGCTTCTGGAAAAGGAGGCGCGGACTACCGACGCGCGCAGACGCATTTCTGGAATCCTGTGGAAGCGCCTGCGACTCGGTATGCCGCTTCAAGTTGATGCTGTATTTCCGTACATTTTTGAGGGTAAGTTATACGATTTAACCGATGGCGATTTGATGACTGACTCTCCGTACAACACCTACAAATACAAAGGCTTACCTCCAGGCGCGATCTCCAACCCTGGTTTGGACGCACTCCGCGCCGCGATAACACCGATTGATACGCAGTATCTGTATTACCTTTCCGATAAAGAGGGCGAAATGCACTATGCAAAGACGCACAATGAACACCTAGCCAATCGAGCAAAATACCTGAATTTGTAGTTGTTTTAGATGCGTGGATTTGGTATAATGATGATACTAAAAATGGCTAAAAACAAGGCGGAGAAAGGCAAGAAAAACTTATTACCGAAATATTTGACAATTCGCGCGATGAGGCGATGGGCGGCTTTGCAGATGATATTGAAGTTGCGCTTCTACCGAACAACCGCGTACGCGTTGTAGACAACGGCCGCGGTATTCCTGTTGATACCCATAAGCAAACAAAGGTGTCCGCGCTTGAAACGATTATGACCACCCTCCACTCTGGCGGAAAGTTCGGCGGAGAAGGTTACAAAGTGTCCGGAGGGCTTCATGGTGTCGGCGCGTCTGTAGTTAATGCGCTTTCGGTGTGGATGGAAGTAGTGGTGCATCGCGACGGCGGCGCATATAGACAAGAATATGAGCGCGGTAATGCGAAAGCAAAAGTTAAGAAAATAGACGGCAGCAAGCGGCACGGTACGATTGTTTCGTTTGAGCCAGACCAAAAGATTTTCCCCGAGATTTCATTCAATTGGGATAAAGTTGTCGCGCATATGCGCGAGCAGGCGTATCTGGTGAAAGGTATGCACATTGGTGTTATTGATGTGCGCGCCTTTGCACAGCCGATTGACCTTGCAGATGTTTTTTATCTGCGCGAACTTGAGCTTGATGTGCCGTCTCAGTCGTTTTATTTTGAGGGCGGACTGGTATCGCTTGTGCGGTTTTATAACGAAAATCAAAAGCCGGTACATAAAAATATCTTTTTGGTAGAGAAAGCGGGGGAAGGAGTGGAAGAAGTTGCAGTGGCGCTGCAATATACCGACGATATTTCCGCGCGCATAATTGCATTTGCAAACAATATCTCAAATCCGGAAGGCGGAACGCATATTACTGGTTTTAAGACAGCGCTAACGCGTACGCTTAATACATACGCGCGTAAGGCGGGCATTGTAAAAGAAAACGACGACAATTTTACTGGCGATGATGTATTGGAAGGGCTAACGGCTGTCGTGTCCGTGAAGCTCCGCGAAATTCAATTTGAGGGTCAGACAAAAGCGAAGCTTGGAAGCGTGGAAGCACAGAGTGCGGTCGCGACAGTTTTCGGCGAAGCGTTCGGCGCGTTTCTGGAGGAACATCCCGAAGACGCGCGCGCGATTATCGGCAAGGTACTCCTTGCACTCCGCGCGCGCAAAGCCGCAAAGGCGGCGAAGGACTCCGTGCTTCGCAAGGGCGCGCTTGAAGGAATGACGCTCCCCGGCAAGCTTGCCGATTGCGAGACGAAGAGCGCGGAAGAAGCCGAGATTTTCATTGTAGAGGGCGATAGCGCAGGTGGAAGCGGTAAGCAAGGGCGCGACCGGCGCACACAGGCGGTGCTCCCGCTTAAAGGCAAGATTCTAAATGTTGAACGCGCACGGCTAGATAAAATTCTCGGATTTGCGGAAATAAAGGCACTTGTGATTGCGCTCGGCACGGGCATTTCCGACTCGTTTGATGTAAGCAAGCTCCGCTACCATAAAATTATCATCGCGACGGATGCGGATGTGGACGGCGCGCACATCCGCACCCTGCTTCTCACGCTTTTTTATAGATACTTCCGAGCGCTTATAGACGGCGGGTATATTTATATTGCCCAGCCGCCTTTGTATAAAATCAAAAAAGGGAAAGAATTCTTCTATGCGTTTTCGGATGAAGAAAAAGCGAAGATTCTCGGTAAAGACGCTGGAAAGATTCAGGATATAGAAACAGAAGAAGAGGAAACAACAGAAGAAAAGAAGACACAAAAGATTTCCGTTCAAAGATATAAAGGGCTTGGCGAAATGAACCCCGAAGAACTCTGGGAAACAACGATGGACCCCAATCGCCGAACGCTCAAAAAGGTCTCCGTAGAAGACGGGCAGGAAGCAGATAAGGTGTTTGATACGCTAATGGGGGAGGATGTCCCCGCGCGAAAGGCGTTCATTCAGGCGAATGCAAAGAAGGCGACCTTGGATATCTAACTTTTTTACCCTCCTGCCCTTTTCCAAGGGGAGGTTGGGGGGGGTGTGTTTTTATTTCCTTTCCACAATCTGTTTTTTAAGCAACGCAACCGCATCCGAAACCGAGAGCGACTGCTTGTTTCCGTCGCGCGATTCAAGCGTAACCGAGCCGGCTTTTTCTTCCTGTTCGCCTACTACAATCCAATAAGGAACTTTTTCTATTTTCGCGGAGCGCACTTTCTTTCCAAGCGTTTCATTTGACTCGTTAAGTTCAGAACGAATATCGTTTGCGATAATCTCTTTGTGCACTTTCTCGGCATACTGCAGAAACTTTTCGCCAACTGGGAGCACCTTCACTTGCACCGGCGAGAGCCAGAGCGGAAACGCGCCATTGTATTTTTCTATAAGGAACGCAATCAGCCGCTCCAGCGCACCCACCGACGAGCGATGAATTACAACTGCTTCTTTTTCCGCGCCATATTTGTCTGTATAAAAAAGCTTAAATCGTTTCGGCATTACAAAATCATATTGAACGGTGAAGGCAGTATTTTCCGCGCCGCGCACATCTTTCATTTGCACATCAATCTTCGGTCCATAAAACGCCGCTTCGTTTTTTGCTTCGCTAAACTTTTCTTTGCGCTTCTTGAGCACGCTTCGGAGCACCTCCTCCGCCGCGTCCCACGCTGAGTCAGCTTTGTAATACTTCTTGCTGTCTTCTCGGTCGCCAAGCGACAAGCGATACCAATAATCCTCGCCCTTTTGCAAACCAAACACACCAGAAAAATAATCTATAAGGTCAAGAACGCTTGCAACCTCGCTTTCCGCCTGTTCTCGATTCGCACATATAATATGCGCGTCGGAGAGGCAGAATCCGCGCACGCGCACTAGTCCAGATAGTACACCCGACAGTTCGTAGCGATACATTTTTGCAAACTCGGCTATGCGCATCGGCAAATCACGATAGGAGCGCGGCGCGGAAAGATACAACTCAAAATGGTGCGGGCACGACATCGGGCGTAGCATAAACTCTTCGCCGTCTATGTCTATTGGCGCATACATTGATTCCTTGTAGTACGGGTAATGCCCCGATTTTTTATAGAGGTCTATTTTTGCAATGTCTGGAGTTGCGACATGGCTGTACCCGCGCCGTATTTCTTCGTCGGTGATAAACCGCTCAAGCTCGCGCCGCAAGACCGTACCCTTCGGCGTCCACAATGGAAGTCCTTTCCCTACGGTGTCTGAAAAGGTAAACAGTCCCAATTCCTTTCCAATAACCCGATGGTCCCGCGCACCAAGTTCCTCGCTTTGCTCTTTCTTTTTCATATTTTTAGAGTATATCAAATTCTTATAATAAAAACATCAAGCAGAAAGCGCCTTCGCCTTCTCCGCCACCATACTGACGGTATTGTTGCGATTGGAGATGCGGCCTTTTAGGGCAACGAGCGCGTCGGGCGAGAAGAGCGTTTTGTGCTCGTTCCACACGCGCGGGAATACTACCACTTCAATAGAGCCGGAAAAATCTGCGAGATTAAGAAACGCCATAATCTCGTTTTTCTTAGTGATGATTGTTTTCACCTCCTGTAAAATACCAGCAACTACAACTGTCATTCCTTCTTTGTATTCTTCTTTTGCCCGCCGGATATTCACCTCGCGCTTCTCCAAAATATGCCGAAACTTATCAAGCGGATGACCTGATACATACAATCCGAGCAATTCTTTTTCCCATCCGAGCTTTTCTTCCTGTGTTGCCGGCGGCGAGTCCACGAGCCGCAACCCCACAGAAGCGGGGAGTGCGCTGAAAAGCGACGCACTGCTCCGTTCCGCGCTCTCCTTGCCGTACTGTAACAACAATTCCATATTTGCAAACAAAGCCCCGCGCTCCCCGAATTCATCCATCGCTCCGCTTTTAATAAGCGCTTCCAACGCCTTTTTGTTAAGATTTTTGTCCTTCACGCGCTCAAGGAAGTCGGAAAGATTCTTGAATTGACCGCGCGCGGCGCGCTCCGCGATAATGGACTGCGCAACCCCCTCGCCGAAGTTTTTTATTGTCGTCAATCCAAAACGAATGCGGTCTATTTCTCCAATTTTTTTCACTACCGTAAATCCGCTAAAACTTTCATTCACCGACGGCGGCAGTACGGCAATGTCCATCCGTTTGCATTCTGCGACTATTTCGCCGATTCGCTCCACATCTCCAGAGTCCGCAGTCAGCACTGCGGACATATAAATAGCGGGAAAGTTTGCTTTCATATACGCGGTCTGGTATGCAACCTTGCCGTAACTCGCCGCATGCGCCTTGTTGAACCCGTACGCCGCAAACGGCTCAATCAACCTCCACAATTTTTCCGCTTTTTCTTTTGTTGCGCCGTTTTTCACAAAACCCTCAATCAGCTTCACGCGTTGTGCCTCCATTTCTGCAGGAATCTTTTTGCCCATCGCCTTGCGAAGTTTATCCACTTCCAACCACGAATAGCCTGCGAGGTGAATGGCGGTCAGAAGAACATCATCTTGATAGGTAATCACGCCGTACGAATCCGCCAAAATACTTTGGAGCCGCGGGTCAAGGTAGGAAATGAGGCGCGGGTTGTGTTTGCGCTCAATGTATTGCGGAATTGTTTCCATGGGGCCCGGTCGGTATAGCGCAACCATTGCGTTTATGTCTTGAATCCTGCTCGGCTTTAGCTCTTTAAGATAGCGCGTCATCCCCGCGCCGTTCAGTTGGAAAAGCCCTTCGGTCTCTCCGCGCGCGAGCATCTCAAATGTTTTCTTATCATCCACTGGAATATTTTCTATATCAACAGTAACGCCTTCCAACTCCTTCGCGCGCGCCACCGCGTCTGCGAGGATAGACAGGTTTTTGATACCTAGAAAATCAAACTTTAGAAGCCCAGCTTCTTCTATCGCATACATATCGTACTGCGTAATCAGCTTGCCGCCTTTCGGGTCAAGTTGGAGCGGCGCATAGTCGGTTAAGGGAGTAGGCGCAATAACTACTCCGGCGGCGTGCACGGAAATGTGCCTTGCGCACCCCTCAATCTTTTTCGCCATATCTATAATCTGTTTCGTCTCATCGTCGTCTTTATATAATTTCGCGAGTTCAGGTACGAGTTCAAAAGCGCGCGCGATTGACATCGGAAATCCTTGTGAGCCGAAAGGTATAAGTTTAGCAATGCGGTCGCCTGTCGTGTAGTCAAACCCCATCGCGCGCGCTACATCGCGCACGCTCCCGCGCGCCATCATGGTTCCGAAGGTGCCGATTTGCGCCACTTTATCGGCGCCGTATTTTTGCTTTGCGTACTCAATCATTTCGTCGCGCCTGTTGTCGGCAAAGTCCATATCAATATCTGGCGCGGACGGTCGCTCGGGGTTTAGAAATCGTTCAAACGGCAATTTATATTCAAGCGGGTTTACATTTGTAATGCCCGCAAGATAGGTCGCAAGCGAACCAGCAACCGAGCCGCGAATGGTCGTCAGAATTCCGCGTTCGTGCGCAAAGCGGAGCAAATCCGCCACCACAAGAAAGTACGGCGCGTAGCCCTTTTTCGCAATAATATCCAGTTCATACGCGACTCGTTTTTCCGCTTCTGGCGTTCGCTGTATTTCGCGCCGCGCGTACCCCGCTTCCACCGCCGCGCGGAGCGCTTCGTCGGGCGCTACGCCACCAGTATCAATGTGCGGAAAAACCCATTTTCCAAGAGCGAGTTTTAGGTTGCATTCGTCGGCAACGCGCGAGGTTTCTGCGAGCGCGTCTGGAAATCTAGCAAAGCGCGCCGCGAGCTCGCTAGCGGAAGGGAAGAGGTGTTCCTGTTCGTTGTGTTCCTCGCGCTCGCGCGGGTCGCCTCCTGCGGAGACAAGTAGCATCGTGTCGCGCGCGGGTTTATCTTCCGGCTCAAGATAAAACACGGGCTCTACTACAACGAGCGAGATGTGTAACGATGCAGAAAGTGCTTGCACGGCGGGTAAAAGTTCTTCAGTATCTTTGGTTGTTTTTTCGCTTCCGATACCAAGTCGCAAGTCGCTTCCGAAGATGCCACTGAGTTTTTCCAAAAATGTTTTTGCGCGCGCTTCGTCTTTCATCCGCAACGCTTGCGCCAATTCGGACGCGCCAAAAGGTACGATTGCAATAAGCCCGTCTTTGTATTGTTCCAAAAGTTCTAAATCAACACGCGGCTTATAGTAGAAACCTTCCAGGTGCGACGCGGTAGAAATTTTTATAAGGTTTCTATATCCATCTTCATTTTTTGCAAGGAGAATAAACCGCGTGCGCTTGTTGTCTATACCGCCAACTTTGTCATGCCGCGTCCGCGCGGCAAGATAGCAATCAATACCAAGAATTGGCTTGATGCCCTCCTTTTTACATTCTTTATAAAACTCAATCGCTCCGTAGAGATTGCCGTTGTCGGTGAGCGCAAGCGCGCTCATTCCCTCTTTCTTCGCTTTCGCCACGAGGTCGGGTATTTTCGGCAAGGCGGAAAGGAGAGAGTAGTGCGAGTGGGTGTTGAGGAGGGTAAAAGATTTGGACATTGCTGTATTATATAGGAAATGAAATTTATTGTCGGCATAGATGAGGTAGGGCGCGGGCCGCTCGCGGGGCCACTCTGTATCGGCGCGTGCGCGGTGGAAGCGGGCAAGATGCGAGTATGTCGCCGCGCGTTCGCGGGCGTGAAGGACTGCAAACAGCTCTCTCCCGCACAACGCGAAAAGTGGTTTGCGATGATACAAAAAAATGAAAGCGGGGGAATAGTTCAATTTGCAACCGCATTCGTTGGGCATCGGTTCATAGACCAAAAAGGGATGGCGCGCGCGCTTCGCATCGGCATTTGCCGCGTACTTAAAAGATTAAACATAGAACCTACTGCGTGCAAGGTACTTTTAGATGGAGGGTTAAAAGCGCCCGCGCAATTTACAAAGCAAAAAACAATCATTCGCGGAGACGAAACAGAAACACTGATTGCGCTCGCCTCTATAGTCGCCAAAGTGCGCCGCGATCGCAGGATGATTCGGCTCGCGAAACTGTTTCCGAAATATGGTTTTGACATTCACAAAGGGTACGGCACGAGACAGCACTACAAAATGCTACGCAAGCACGGCGTCTGCGACATCCACCGCCAGTCGTTTATCCACCTCTCTCTTCAAAAGTAGCATATTCATACGATCGTAGATATAAACTACTCTCCGACCCGCATACACTAACTTTGACGGTCGTAAAAGATAGTGTATATGGACAGAGTATGTCCGTTATGGTAATCTAATTTTGGAATCTGGGTTCTTTCTGGCGTAGTTTAGTTCAGTAGCGCGCCCTGATGTGTGTTGCTGTTCGGTTCAGCATGGAGCGAAAAAGTTGCGAAACTTTTTCGCTAATAACTAAACCCAGCGAGGTCCAGTGTCGTGTAGTTTTGTGACCTTCTGTACGCCAGTGTCTTGTAACGAGCGGCTTGGATTAGTCCAAGTCGCTTTTTTGTTTTGAAATTGTGATAAAATATGCTGTATGCAGAAAGATTTTGACGCGTGGAATGAAGTTAAGAAACGTACTGATGCGGAAGAACCGCGTCTGTATACAGTTCGCGAGATTTGGTGGTGTCGGTTTGGTGTGAATATCGGGACAGAACAAAATGGAAGGGGAGAATGGTTTGTCCGTCCGTGTGTGATTTTAAGAGGATTCGGACCTGAAGCGTGTTTGGTTGTTCCACTCACCACTTCCATTCGGATACATCCACTTCGCGTTTCAGTAGGTATGGTTGATGGTCGTGCGGCACGAGCCAATCTTTCCCAACTCCGAATTGTTGACACACGACGATTAGAAAAGAAGATTGGATTTCTCGAGAAAAAGATTTTTATAGATATACGAAAAGCCGTCAAGGGGTTACTTTGACGGCTTTTCTGAACATTCTCCCCGCTTGCGCGGGGCGAGGCCGAAGCCAACTGTTCTTGAATAATAGCAATTTGTATAATTTTCACAAGATTGACAGGGTATATGTCTTGTGCTTGAATAGAAAACGGCGCAGAGCGGTACGGCGCTGTCCGGTGTCCTCGGGCCGTGTGCGTTGAAGTAGAGCGTGTTGCGGAGCGAAAAAGTTGAGAAACTTTTTCGCTAACTTATTCGGATAAGTGTAGTTGAGTTTTCTTATGCCGAGTTTGGTATCCTGCGGAGCCCCGACAACTTGGTTGTCGGGGCTTTTTCTTATATTCTTATTCGCGCGAATTAGAATATAAACACCCGATGTTTGCCGCCTATCAACATCGGGTGTAACCAACTCCCAACCACACATACTTGACACTAAATCAACACTATGCTAACCTTTTTTATAGATGGCAACTTGGGTTGCTGTTGAGCCAAAAAACGGCTATTTGTCAATTACGATAAACCAAAGAGGCACAAACGCCTGTCCCGACTGAAATATGGAAGGACGAAGCACAGAAAAACAGTTATGAAAGAGACGATAATCACGACGGCGGTTTCGGCAGAGTTTTTGAGATTCCATCTCAAAAATCTCTCCCCAGGAATGTTGCAGAACCCGGGTAATGACCCCGACTTCTTGGACACGGTCTTGAGGCAGAGACAGCAGAGCCAGAAGCGCACCGATTGGACGGTGCAGGAGGAAGCCGGCACCAAACTGTATCGCTCAGAATCGGAAGCAGATGATTCGCCGAGCAAGATGGGCTTCCCGATGCAGAACCTGATTGCGTGCCTCGTTGGTGCGGGTCGGTATGTGAAGTCCGGCAAGAACCAAATCTCCACGGCGAAGTCCACGACGCTCTTTGAGTTTCTAGACTTTCCCGAGGACTTCTGCGTCTTCAAGGATGTCGACAAAGACGGAAACATTCCGTACTACGGCTTCCTCGCAAAAGGCAACTTGGACTCCGGCGGCAAGAAAGTGGCGGTCGCCATTACGCGCCCGCGCATTCCGCACTGGGAGACCTCGTTCACTGTCCGGCTAGACACAAAACGAGGAGTAAGCCGCGACACGGTGGTCGCACTCGTTGAGACAGCCGGTCGGAAGATTGGTCTCTGCGACTGGAATCCCATTCACCGCGGCCGCTTTGGCAGATTCGTCATAAGCAAGATGGAAATTTTGCCGGTGAAGGACGCCAAGGTGGAGATTTCGGTCGTTGAGTACGACCTCTCTGACGCGCCCGCGGACCTCCGCGAACTCGCGGGGGTGTAAAACCTTCCAGGTCACGCTCGTCGGAGTTGAGCAAACCTGACTTGTTCAGAATATTGTTGGCATCGGTCGCGTTGAGTTCGGAGCGGCTGGTGATTCTTTCATCCTCCGCTATAACTTATCGGGCTTCGCGGGGTTTCGCACAGTTACCTCCAGTTCCGCAGCGCGTAGTTAGGTTTGGTCTTCTGTTGTTGCGTCCGGAGCCGTCCCAGTTTAAAATTGGGGCGGCTTTTTTCATACCTGTGTTAAAATAGTTTTGTGAAAAAGATCATCCCAAAAGAAAGGATACTGAGCTGGTTCTCGGAGTGGGCAACGCTCAAACCACGCATTCATTTTGCAGAGACGGAAGTATATTTCAGAGAGCGACAGATTTGGTGGGCGAGTATCTGGCACAACATTGGAAGCGAGGAGAATGGAAAACACGGTAATTTTGAACGGCCTGTCATCATTTTCAAAAAGTTTAACCCGCAAACATTTTTAGCGATTCCCA
>Ga0075977_108_pt1 | contig 29947 bp, 25 predicted proteins | sample RifGroA2_FD_68053 | JGI IMG/M metagenome (GOLD analysis project Ga0075977, IMG submission 68053) | Parcubacteria bacterium GW2011_GWA2_47_12 | reverse complement strand
AAAATGTATGTAGGCAAGAAGCATACACAACAAGAAATAACTCACACCGTTGTCAAACACAAATATGCTGTTGACTGCGTACGCCGCGCCAAAACCGGCAAAGAGCGCGCGCTCGGCAGTAGAAAATCTATCTCTGCGAAAAACGGCGCGGCCTGCGGAAATCCAAAGAGCAAGATATGCAAGAAATCCGAATATGCCCGCCGCCACCAGCCAGTCCAGATAAGTGTTATGCGCGCGGTCAAACCATTGTTCCCTGCCATACAAGCTCGGGTCATAGTGTTTACTGAATGGGAAACTGAAACCCTCCTGCCCCCAGCCAAAAAGCGGCCGTTCCGCGAATCCTTTCAAGGCAATGTTCCATATTGTAAACCGCGCGGCGGCATCATCATTTGCGAAAGAGATTGAAAGAATACGGCCGAATACGGGATTATTGCGGAATATGCTTATTTCTCTGGCCGCAAAAAACCCGCCTACCGCGAGCGCGGCGAGAACAAGTCCAATAGCGCCCGCCATCCGCGTGCGTCGCGACGCGGCACGCGAAAATGCAAGAAAAAGGGAAGAAACGATAAATGCCGCGAAAAGCCCAAGAACAATACTGCGAGTCGCGGAAAGAAATACCAGTACCACATTACCGAACGCAAGCGCTACGAAACAACCAATCAGCCATGCGCTTCTACTTTCTTTGCGTGCATGATAAGCAGCAAGAATGGAGAAAAATATATGAAAAAGCGCGTACACTCCGAGGTAAATCGCGTTGCCTAGAGTTGCGTCCACGCGCACCCCGCCCTGGTTAATAGAAAGAATTCCAGAAAATTGAAGCAACGCATAACCGAGTATAAAAACATTAACGCCAAGCGACCCGAGGACAAACCGCCGCCAATCGGCGGCGCGAAAGATACTTCCTGCTACCAGAAACGCCAGCGCAAAGTGCGCTATTCCGATAAATCCTTCCATCCGCTCAAAATTAGACCAAAAGCTTTTATATGAATCTTCAGCAGTAAATGCAGAAAGTGCCAGAACGGCAATAAAACAGAGGGCGCTCCATAAGAGCCACGAGCGGCGCGGGCGATAATCCTGATTACGAAACGCCAATACAAGCCATGCGGCAAATGCAATTTCAATAAGAATCCGAAATGCAAAATTCTTCCCGCTGATAAACGGGAAAAAGAGTTCTCCCGAAACATAAAGCGGAACGAGAAGAGCCGCAAACAGCGCGCCGAGCGAGGTGAAGCGAAGGCATTTTTCAAAAGAAATAGCCATACTATTTTATGTTCGCGCGCGCGGCGGCGCGAAGCCCGATAAGCTGGTCAACAAGCGCTTCGGTATTAGGGTATGCTTCTGCAACGGCAAGCGCGTCATCATACAGAGCAGCCGCATCAGTAAAACGGCCGAGTTTTTCATATCGCTCCGCAAGAACGACGCGCAGGTCAATGGAACCGCTTTGTGTAATACCCGCTTTCAGCGCCTCTTCCCACAGATTTGTCTTTGTCTTGTAAGAATAAGCATACAATTCATAAAGCCCGCGATGCCACGCGCTCTGCGTTGGGTCCAATGAAATCGCGTTTTTATATTCATCCTCCGATTTTGGAAAATCTTTCAGATACAAGTGGTAGAGAGAGCCAAGATTGCCGTGCGGCACCGGCTGGTCTGGCCACAGCGCGGCGACATAAAGCCACGCATCGCGCGCACCCTTGTACTTTTCTAGTTGCTTGAGCGAGGTGCCGACCGTCAGCCAGTCATTGTAATTCGTTGGGTCCTCGCGGAGCGCGGAGCGCGCTTTGGTGAGATACGAATAAACAAGTTTTTCATAATCATTTTTCGGAACAATGTCGGCAATAATCGCATCAACATCCGGTGCTTTCTGGCGAGCGGAATCTTTCGGGAGCGGCTCCGGAGTGACGATATATCCGCCCCCTGACGGGTCGGTAATATGCACATCTGGTATGGTAGAAGATGCACTAGGTGTGTCGTTGCCAGAAGCATCTGCAGGTTGATTTTTTCCTTTGTTCAGAAAAAAATACTGTGCAAAAGCGGCAAGCGCCACTATGAAAGCTATACCAATTACTTTCCAACGCATAGTGTACCAGTATATCTATTGTGTTCGGAAAAAACAACCAAACGAAAACCCCCACACTTGATGCTATCAAGTGTGGGGGTGGCCCCCAGCACTAACTTTGAGAAAAGTACGCGCTGGACACAAGTTGGCCTATTTCGTTTAGAGCGCTTTGTCGCTTATGGTCTGCGGAGTAAGGTTGCTCGCCGGGAGCCCCGATATACCGGGAATTAGAAGTTACTCCACTACCTCCTGCTGGCGCTGAAGTTGCGATTGCATAAGGCAGAATGTTTGAGTAGAACCTGGCATCGCCTTGGAGTTGGGTGGTAACCGAGTAGGTTACTCCCGCGCCGGAGAGCGATACATCGCCGATAACCTCAAAGTACCTTGAGCCGCCTGATGGAATTTCAATCGTCGTAGATGCGTTTGCCGCCGTTGCCGCGCCGATTTTGAATTCCGTATCTGAGCTTGCCCATACGCTGTCAAGCGGCTGGTCGTTTGCCTGCATCGTGCCGTCGGTCTGAATGCCGCTTGCGAGCACGGAGTAGGCGGAATCGGTGTAGACCTTCACATTAATGTTGTCCAGAAGGTCAATAATCGTCGTGGCGGATGAAGTTGAGAACCGGAAGGTCAATTGGCTTACGCCCACTGGACCCTTCGGAGATGCTGTAACGCTGAAGCGATACAACGGCTTGTCTGATGCGCCCGTAAGCGAAGTGCCTGTCGGGAGCGAGATAAACTTCACCGTCGGTACCGATTTCACAACACGAAAGCCAGAAGCCGCAGTATCAGCACTCGTTCCTGTAACTTTCGTGCCGCTCTGTGAGCCGGTGCCCTTTATACCGCCGAAGGTGCCGCGCGCATTCTCGTAATCAACTCTAACGAACGCGCCCGGAGTACCTGCCTGGCTAGTACCTTGAGACGAGAGGTCAACTTTGACCGTGATGTCCTTGTACTCGTCTTTCGGCACAATGAACTCTTTGCAACCCGAGCAGGTGGAAACCGTCGTTGAAGCTGTATTGAAGTACGCGCCTGTTACGAAGGTTGCCTCTCCAACTTTGTCTACGCCGTCCCATAGAGTTACTTTACCGCCCGCCAAATCAGAGAGGGAGCTGGATGCGGCGTTCACATCTGCTGCCGCGAGCGAGAGCGCAAGGTCGTCAATACGCACCGCTTCGTTTGTCGCCCGAACGCGCAAGATGCTTGCGACATAATCGGTCGTGCCTGCGGACGCAAGCGTGTATGACGGACTCTGGCCGGAAAGCTCAACTGTGAGCGAACCGCTGCTCGTTATGGTAATTGTCTGCCCCGCAGAAGTGTTCTCCGTTACCGTTACCGATGAACCGGAAACCTTTCCGGTCGCGGTCGGAGACGAAGCATCATTGTAGCCGAATGAGAATGAACCTGAAGTAATTGAAGATGGGATGTTGCACTTTACCGCAAGCGTTAACACTGTTCCCTTCGGAACTGTTATCTGGGAATCAAAGGTAAAGCTCTTGGAATTGTCGTCGCCTGACGGGTCAACAGTGTTCGTACCCGAAGTGAGTTGAACTGAACCGTTGTAGAGGTTGCAACTCGTTACATTGGTAGAACCTGAAACCAATTCGTAGTCAAGCGGGAGTGCATTCATAGATACATCTTCGCCCGAGTCAATTGCGGACAATTGAATGTTCGCAAAGGTGAACTGCTGCGCGCCCGCGACAATCGTCTGCGCCGCCGGCTGTGAAGAAACGCTGACAGCAAGCGAGGCGGTCTTTACCGTCATAGTGCTTAGCGCAACTGAAGAAGTGGTCATTGACGATGTTGAAATCGTCTTACCCGTTACTTGTCCTGTTACAGTCGTCCAGGCGGTTGACGGGGTGAATGCTACGGCAACCGTTCCGTTTGAACCGAATCCCGAGCCAACTTTGCCTTTAAGCGTGTAGACCTTCTTACCAACACTATAAAGAATAGTGTCAGCCAAGGTTAGAGTTCCTGTGTGTCCTACATCTGAAGGACCAGCAACGACGGTGCCGTTTTCGTCAACAAGCGTTACATTGGTGATTTGCGCGTCGCCGCCAGCAGTCGCCGTACCAGTAGTCGTAAAGGTAAATGCGCTGGACGCAACTGTAATCGGCTCACCTTTAATATCAACGGTAAATCCGCCGAGTTTTTGGTTTGCAAGAGTAACGGCAATGTTTGTAGCTGAAACCGAAGTGGCATTTTCAACCGTCAGAGAACCTGTATCAACCGTTACCGTCTTTCCCGGGTACCAGATTACGCCTGCCGTAAAGCCCGTGCCTGATGTGGCGGGCGTAATGCCGTACTTATACCGTTCGCCGGTAATGTAGATGTCGGTTGTTTTTTCAACATTGAACGCAATGGTGCGTCCAGAGCCACCGACAATATCCGCTTTCACGGAAAGCTCCTTGTTGAGACCTTTTGCCACAACAATGCCGGTTCCGAATGTTGATGTGTAATACTTGCCATCTGAAGAAATCGTGGCTGCATATTCAGTACCGTCAACAATGGTCTTCATATTTGCAAGGTCGGATGCGCCAACGGAAGATGCCTGATTCCAACGAATGGAATGAATGCGGATGTCTTCCTGCGAGCCGGCAGTAACTCGGATAGACGAGAATGTGTACCCCGTCACGCCGACATTCTTGTTAACTGCCGCATTCGGGTCAAGAGGACCGCGCTCGTTCGTTACTGTTCCGAGAGCGAGCGTTGAGTTGACCGTATGCGCCGCTCCGACAATAGGGAGCGAACCCGATACTGCCGCAGAGGTGTTAACCGCAAGCAGTTTAATGCTTGAGATTTCGCCTGCGCGCGCATCGTTGTTTGCCGCCATGTTGCCGGCAATCGTCATTGTCTTAGAAGTGCCAGCTTTCACCGTGAACGCTTCGCCTAGCGTTGCTTGGTGATTAGAATTGAAGGTTTTGGAAACACCGACTTGCGTGCCGTTCTCATCAAGAAGAATCACACCCGCAAATATCGCGTCTCCCGCCAAAGTTGAGTGCTCAATCGTCAAGTTGCTCACCACAACATCGCTTGAGCCAGCGGTGAGTGTGAATTTGGTGAATGGAACGCGCGCCGCGTTTTCAGGCGCAAGGCCTGCTGCCGGCTGTTCCGTTGAAGATACGACGAGTCCAGTGCCCGCCGGAACAGTTACTTCAGGAGTTGTTCCTGGTGTTGTAGTTAATGGTGTCGTCCCGCCCATCATCGCGTTAACGCTTTTCATTGTCGTTGGACCGAAATATCCGACTGCCGGGGAAATACCCTGTGCCGCCTGATATTTTGCGAGAGCTGCCCGAGTTGCCGGACCGAAATACATTGATTCGTTACCTGCTGAGCGCGCCTGTGCCGCTTTGTCAGGAGCAATGATGCCCAAGCTGATGAAAAGTTCCACCAGGTCTTTGAGCGTCAAGCTTTGCGCGCTCGCTGTTTGAGCAAACGCTCCCGCAAAGAGAACCGCCGCCACTCCCACACCCACAAGTCCTACTGCAAGCCATTTTGTCTTGGATGTAATAATGGTATCCATAAATCTAAAAATTAATACTAAGGGATAATTTGCTTTTCGGTATTTATTAATAAAAACAATAATGCCGAAAACAAACTATGTTTTTTTCTATAAACCGCAACTGCGGAGCGCACGCGTTCGACGCGCACACGCTCAAAGCGGTTTGGCACCCAGCACCACTTTTTTACAAAAAAAGTGGTGCTGGGTCCAACGCCCTTTTTCTTTGGTCTCTGTCATCGCCAACAGAAACAAAAAGGGATTGTTGGTAAGTTGAATAATGACCGTCTTCGTAACAAGCATACACGCCCTATCGTTATTAATGGTATATGGCGCAATGCAACTTTGTCTATCTTACCTGTGTACTATGAAATTGTCAAAGAACCGATTAAAGCATTATAAGGCGCATAATTCGTATGCGCAAAATATATGTGTGGATAACTAAAGGTTTCTTGTAGAAACCCGCGTGAATCCACATCGCCAAGTATCGCATAGACACAAAAAATGGTCAATTATTTAACTCATTTTCCATCAAAGAAGAAGTGGCTGAACAAAAGAATAGGCGCTCCACCTCTTTTCTCCTTCTTTTTTTAACACACCCTTATCGGACAATTCGTATAAATCCCGCTGAAGTGTTTTCTCACCGCAGTTCTTTATAAAGGACAATAATTCACGTATTGTTAATTTCTTTTTGTCCTTTAGAATATCTGTTATTGTTTTTTGACGCTCGCGACGCCTTTCCGACCTTATATATAGGTCTTTTCTGACACTGGATATTTTATGTTTAGTACCAATTTTATTGTGTCCTTTATCTTTATAAAGGACATTTATCTCCTTGCCGAAACCATGTATAGGACTTACTGAAATATTCTTATTATTCATAACGGACAAATGCCGTTGGAGGCGAGGTCTTCCGCGAGCAGGTTTATGCCGAAAGGGTGCAGATTTATTATTTACAATCGGGAGATTCTCAATATCATCCTTTCGCATCACAAAAATTTTCTCATTAAAAATAGGAAAAAAGCTTTGTATTTCCCTCTTTAGAAGTTCCGCATTTGCTTCCGAGACAACGCCGCCTTCTTCCCCCACATTCAACAAAGAAACAAGTTCGGACAAACAACCCAAAAAGTTCACCTTATATAAACGGGTGTTTGTTTGATTTACCTCACTCCTTATAAAGGACATCAATTTATCTATTAATTCAGTTGCGGTTGTCCGTAATCGCCACTTCAATGGTTCACTGTCCGATAGAAAGTTTGTTATTAGGTATATCGCTCTTACAAAGTTCTCAACCTTTTTAACAAGGAAAATCAAGTATTCTCCGCCTATAAAGGACATATCAGGATATTCTGTCTTTTTATAAAGGACATTTGTATTTCTCCTAATGTCCTTTATGCTCTTTTTATACATATATGAATGTCGTTTATAAAATCTAACGGACATTTATAAAGGACATCTGTATTATAAAGGACAAATGTCCTTTATCAAGAAATCTTGGCGATAGGAAACGGAAAGACGAGTGGGGCAAGGGGGTGGTGGTGTTTAATACAGTGGTAAAATAAATATGTTACTATTTACCGCATGGCTAAACGGAAAAAAGAGACCGAACCGATTATTGGTACTGGGATATGGCGTGGAGTAGGCGCGGTTATTCTTTTGGCGCTCGCTCTTTTTGCCTCGCTCGCGGGAATAGGAAAAGCGGGTTCTGCAGGTATTCTCTTGCTAGGTACATTTGAGGCGTTTTTGGGCAAAGCGTATTTTCTATTCCCGCTCACGCTTCTATATGGAGCCATAGGGATATTCCGTTCCAGCGAGGAAAGTAAAAAAATCTCATTTATTAAAACAGTTGGCGTACTGCTCTTTATCTCCGCGGTGCTTGGACTCACCGGGCTAGTATTTCCATCGCGCGGAGGACTCGCCGGAGATGGAATTGCGCGAGCATTCGTATCTTTGTTTGACCGCTACGCGAGCATCGTGCTTCTTGGCGCAATCGCGCTCGTAACGCTCTCGCTCGCATTTAATGTGCGCATTTCGCTTGCTCCTCTTACGCGCGTATGGAATTTTATCGCGCGCTTCGCGCGCCCTCCGATAAAAATACAAGGGGAAGAGAGTGCGCTAGAGTCAGAAGAAAATGATGAAGATGAAACCAAAAATGAAGACACTGAAACAGAGAATGAAACTTTGAACGAAAAATCACCCAATCTTGTTGCAGAAGCGGAGGAAGCTGCGTGGGAACCTAAGAAAAGAATGCGTGTGCGCTTCGGAGCGTACGAGCCGCCACCGCTTTCAATACTTGAGCGCGACCACGGCAAGCCCGATGTCGGAGATATAAAAGCCAATTCTAATATCATTAAACGCACACTCCGCAACTTCGGCGTTGATGTTGAAATGGACGAGGTCTCCATCGGACCGTCGGTAACTAGATACGCTCTCAAGCCGGCAGAAGGTGTGAAGCTGACGGCAATTGTCGCGCGGCAAAACGACCTCGCGCTCGCGCTTGCCGCGCACTCTGTCCGCATTGAGGCGCCAATTCCTGGCCGATCGCTTGTCGGTATTGAGATTCCAAACACCGCGCGCGCGACTGTGCGCCTCGGCAACCTACTAGGGAGCGAAGAGTTCGCAAGTGCTGAAAAACAGCTTATGTTTGCGCTTGGGAAAAGCGTCGCGGGCAAACTCCACTTCGCCAACCTTGCTAAAATGCCACATCTTCTTATCGCCGGAGCGACTGGCTCCGGAAAATCTGTCGCAATACACACGCTTATCGCATCGCTCCTCTATCGCAATTCTCCGGAACAACTTCGTTTTATTTTTATAGACCCGAAACGGGTTGAGCTTACACTGTACAACGGCATACCCCACCTCCTCACACCCGTAATTACGGATGCAAAAAAAGCGATACAAGCTCTGCGTTGGACCGCTAAAGAAATGGATAGACGCTACGACATTTTGGAACAAGAATCGGTTCGCGACATTGATTCGTATCATAAAAATATATTCCTACCCGCGCCCGAAAAGCAAGACCCGCTTCCATTCCTCGTCGTTGTGATTGATGAACTTGCGGATATTATGTCTACATACCCGCGCGAACTTGAAGCCGCAGTGGTGCGACTTGCGCAAATGAGCCGCGCTGTTGGTATTCACCTCGTGCTCTCCACACAGCGTCCGTCGGTTAATGTCATTACAGGACTCATCAAAGCCAACATTCCATCGCGCATTGCCCTGCAAGTTGTCTCGCAGGTTGATTCGCGGACCATTTTGGATACTGGCGGCGCGGAAAAACTGCTCGGAAGCGGCGATATGCTCTTTCTTTCCGGTGAACGCTCAAAACCGGAGCGTATTCAATCATCATATATTTCAGAAAATGAAGTTAAAAAAGTAGCGGGCCATCTTACGAAGCGTTACCCCGACGGCGGCGGTGCGGAGCTTCCAGTACAAGACGGTTCTGCGCCACACCAACTAGAAAGCGCGTTTACGGATAACGGAGATGTTGACGATGATTTGTACGCGGCGGCAAAAGAAGAAGTTGAACGGGCTGGTAAAGCATCTACTTCATACTTACAAAGGAAATTGCGCGTTGGCTACGCCCGCGCCGCGCGCTTGATGGACATTCTTGAGGAGCGTGGAGTCATCGGGCCTGCAGACGGCGCGAAACCGCGTACGGTGCACGACCCTGCTTACCGGCATGTAAGCGCTGCGGAATCTGAAGCGCCGCTCGCTCCGACAGAACCAGCGGAAACTAAAACTATATGAACAACCTCCGTAAACGGCTCGCGTTTGCGCTTGCTATTATTGTTTTTGCTGGGCTTGCGTCGTATGGCGTATATCAATCTCGCGAATATTTGCACGGCCCTTCCATCTCTATTGAAAGTGCAGAGCAGAACGGTGCTCTTATCTCCATCACCGGCAATGCTAAACGAATTGCGTTTTTATCGCTGAACGGCAAACAGATTTTCACCGATGAAAACGGGCTCTGGCAAGAGACGGTGCTACTCTTACCGGGATATAATAGTATGACGGTCGCGGCGCGCGACCGTTTCGGAAGGACGAACGAGAAATATCTTGATGCGTATCGCGCGCCTGATACCATTTAATACATAAAAAAACAAAATATGGCATTTGGAAAGAAAAAAGTAGCGAAAGAGCCGAAGACGATTGCGGGCGCGGAAAAGAAAATTGAAGACGCTATCGCGGCGATTAAAACGAAGTTTGGCGACGATGCGATTATGAAGCTCGGCGAAAAGCCGCGCGTGGATGTGAATGCGGTTCCGACGGGTTCCATCGGACTGGATGCCGCGCTCGGCATCGGCGGGCTACCACGCGGACGCATTATTGAAATTTTCGGACCGGAATCATCAGGAAAAACCACTATTTCCCTCCATGTGGTGCGCGAAGCGCAGAAGCTGGGCGGAATTTGCGCGTACATTGATGCTGAACAAGCGATGGACCCGGAGTACTCAAAGAAAATAGGGGTTAATATAGACGAACTCCTTATTTCCCAACCAGACACAGGCGAGCAGGCGCTTGAGATCGTAGAATCGCTTGTGCGGAGCGGAAAGATTGATGTGATTGTAGTGGACTCGGTTGCCGCGCTCACGCCAAAAGACGAAATTGAGGGCGATATGGGGCAACAGCATGTCGGCAAACAGGCGCGGCTTATGTCGCAGGCGCTCCGCAAACTCACGGCGATTGTCGCGCGTTCAAAGACCATTGTTATTTTCATCAACCAAATCCGTATGCAAATAGGTGTAATGTGGGGCAACCCAGAGACGACGCCTGGCGGCAAAGCGCTTAAGTTTTATACTTCTGTCCGCATTGATGTGCGCCGCATTGCGCAAATCAAGAAAGGTGAGGAAATTGTCGGCGGAAGGATTCGTGCAAAAATTGTCAAAAACAAAGTCGCTGCGCCCTTTAAGCAGACAGAGTTTGACCTTATGTACAACGAGGGAATATCGGAAGAAGGAGAAATAATCGCGCTCGGTGAGAAATTCGGAATTGTCCAAAAAGCTGGCGCGGGCTCGTACGCCTACGGCGAGACCAAACTCGGCAGGGGCTATGACGCAACGCGCACATTCCTCCGCGACAACCTCAAACTCAAAGCCGAAATCCTCAAACAAATTCGGGAAAAATTAAAAGAAGGGGTGGTGTAAAAAAGGTGTATTTTTGGACTTTTTCATCTGTTCTGCTACACTGTTTTTCTTATATGCTTAATTACAATGAAATCTTGCCAAAGAAGTTTATTGTTATGGATGGCGCGCCGTATGAAGTGCTGGACGCGCATATTTTCCGTATGCAACAGCGTAAGCCCGTGAACCAGACAAAGCTGAAGAATCTAATTACAGGTAAGATTGCCGAGACAACTTTTCACCAAGCGGACAAAGTTGTGGAAGCCGACCTGCAAAAGAAAGAGGCGAAGTACTTATATAACAACCGTGGAGAGTGGTGGTTTTGCGAACCGACCGTTCCGTCAAACCGCTTTAAGATTGCGGAAGATATGATTGGAAGCGCAAGCAAATTTCTAAAGCAGAACTCGCTTATTGAACTTCTTGTGTTTAACGAGCAGACCATCGGCGTTAAGCTACCAATTAAAGTTGAGTTGAAAGTTACCGAAGCGCCGCCCGCCGTCAAAGGCGACACAGCAAAAGGCGGCTCAAAAGTGGTAACGCTGGAAAATGGCGCGACTATCAACGCTCCCCTCTTCATAAACGAAGGGGATGTGCTCCGCATCAATACTGATACTGGAGAGTATGTAGAAAGGGTCTAACGGGCGACGAAGGGCAAAAGTGCCATAAAGCGTGCGCGCTTTGCGGCTAGCGCCAAACTGCGCTGGGCTTTTGCGGTAAGTCCCGTGCGCTTGCGCGAGAGAATCCGTCCGTGCGGATTGAGGAACTTTAATTTATAATTGTCGCCCATTGTCATTTTAAACAGATACCTCGCTTTTCATTATACTCGTGCTGTATGTAGATTCAAGTGAGGGGGTTTGAAAAATATATTCATTCGCGATGCTCATTCATTATTTTTCTAAAATGGGATATCTTCTGGCTTAATGTCTTCTTCGGGATACTGTATCGCCTCGCCAGTATCTTTTTGCTCTTGCGATTCTGTAGGAGTCGATTTTGGCCTCCCTTGCCAAGCACCGCTGCTTCCCTCTCCTGGCGGTCTGGGACCAAACTGAAAACGATCTACGACAATCTCGGTGCGATAGCGCTTGCCGCTTCCGTCTTTCGCCTCCCAATTGCGAGTTCGGATTCTGCCTTCAATAAAAACGCCGCGCCCTTTCTTTAAGTATTGCCCAATGACCTCCGCTTGCTTGCCGAAACAAACTACATTATGGAACTCTACTTCCTCTTGATTGTTGCCGTCGCGGTCTTTAAAGACACGATTTGTCGCTACGCCGAACTCCGCAACCTTCCCGCCGTTCGGAAGCGCCTTTAATTCCGGGTAATTTATAATTGTCGCCCATTGTCATTTTAAACAGATACCTCGCTTTTCATTATACTCGTGCTGTATGTAGATTCAAGTGAGGGGGTTTGAAAAATATAGTCGCTATGCTCATTATTTTTCTAAACGCCGACTAATTCATCAATCTTGCGGTCAAGCTCTTCTTGCGACACCTGCGGTTTCTTATCCTCTTCGCCAACTGTGCCTTTTTCAGAAATCGAAATAGGAACTTCTCGTTCAGGTCGCGCGCGGTAGCTTTGGAATGGCTTTACAGGAACGGCTTTTTCCGCCTTCACGATAAGAAAACGGATAATATCCGCGGAAGACGAAAGAATTCTCTTCGCTTCGGCAATCGTATCTGCTTCCGCTTCAAAACGAATTGAGCCGAATGATGCGGAGTCAAAAACCTGCTTTTTCTCTCCGTGAGCCGCAATTCGTATAGGGTACGCTAAGCGCCTAAATTTAGGGGACTCTTCTGCAGACACGACGACATTTTTTACCGCAAGCATGTCTTTGAGCGGTAGTAGCGCCGTAGGCGCTTTATCCTCGGCAAGTGCAGGGCTCACAAGATACGAAATCTCGTACAGCCGTATAAGTTCCGGGTCGGCTATTTTATTTTCGGACATGCACAAGAGAATAGCACGGTACGCCCTATAGGGCAAGCGAAATACCGAAAAATTGTTCGGCATTTTTAAGGAGTTGCGCGCGAACCGTCTCAAAGTCCTCGTTGCGGATTTCTGTAATTTTTTTCACTACCTCTACAACATACGCGGGCTCGTTGCGCTTCCCTCTGTACGGCACGGGTGCGACGAACGGTGCGTCGGTCTCCGACATAATACGCCCAAGCGGAAGATAGCGCACCACCTCGTCGTAGTCGTGAGTAAACGAAATAACTCCCGTAAATGAAAAAGAAAATCCTAAATCCAAAAACGGCTTCGCTTCCTCTGGAGTTCCAGTAAAGAAATGAAGATTTCCTTTCACGCCCGTATAGGTTTTCAGAATCTTGAACGCATCGGTGTATGCACTGCGAATATGGAGCATCAGCGGCTTCTTCACTTCTATCGCTAACTCAATTTGTTTCCGAAAGATTTCTTCTTGGACCTTAATACTTAATACATTTCCCGTACCCCTATAGTAGTCCAGCCCGCACTCGCCTATCGCCACCGCCTTCGGGTGTAAAGCGAGCTGTTTGTAAAAATCATAATCAAACTGTTCTTCATGTGATGTGAATTCTTTTCCGCCTTCGCCAATTTCTTCTTCATTATGAAAGGATTTTGCCGTATGGATCGGGTGAAGCCCTACTGTCGCGTACACGCTGTTTTCGTATTTTTCCGCAATCTCAACCGCCGCGCGCGAAGTGTCTTTTTGCGTCCCAACATTTACAAGCGCAACCCCCGCCTCATGCGCGCGTTTTATAACATCCTCGCGGTCTTTCTCAAACGCTGCGAAGTTGGTATGCGTGTGGATGTCTATATAGCGATAATTCATTTTCGCGGAAAGAGGGGCGCCACAGGCATTTTGTTTGCGGCAATCGCCTCTCTTATTTTCTCAGCGGTTACTGGAATAATCGGCTCAAGCAAGCGCGCGATTCGCGAAAGTTCCGCGACTAGTTCTGAAATTATCTTTTGCCCTGCCGCTTTATCTCTTTTCACCAATTTGAACGGCTCGGTTTCTTGAATTCGTTTGTCCAATCGAGTAACTTTTTGAGAAACATACTCGGCATATGCTTGTATATTGTACGATTCCAACATCCCCTCCTCAGTTGAGGAGGGATGTCTCCCGTAGGGAGACGGGGTGGTGATGTTTTCTTGCGCCATCTTCATAATCCTGCTCACCAAATTCCCCAACCCGTTCGCGAGGTCAGCGTTGTATGCCTCCTTGAAGCTCGCGAGCGTAATATCGCCGTCTTCAAACGGCGAGATGTGCCGCGCAAGGAAATACCGCACCGCCTCGCCTCCATATTCCTCAATGAGCGCGTCGGGGTCAATCACATTGCCTAGGGTTTTTGACATTTTCTTGCCACCAGAAGTGATAAACCCGTGTACCAAAATCTTTTTAGGCAAAGGCAATCCCGCAGATAGAAGCATCCCCGGCCAAATACCCGCATGAAAGCGCAAAATGTCCTTTCCTATTATATGCACATCCGCAGGCCAAAACTTCTTGAATAGCGCATCGTCTCTTCCATATCCGAGCGCGCTTATATAATTCGTGAGTGCATCGCACCATACATACATCTTTTGCGTTTGGTCACCCGGCACCGGAATCCCGACCGACACTTTGTCTGCTGGACGCGAAAAACTTACATCCTCAAGCCCCCTATCCAGTAAAGCGAGTATTTCATTTTTACGCGCAACGGGAATGATTTCCAGTTCATTACTCTCAATTCGTTTCTTTATTTCATTCGTATATTTTGAGAGGCGGAAGAAATAATTCGTTTCTTTGAGACGCTCTGGCGATTCGTTGTGGTCGGGACATTTCCCGTCCACTAAATCCTTTTCCGTTACAAACGCTTCGTGCCCAACGCAATACAAACCTTCATACGAAGATGAGTAAATATCTCCCGCTTCAACAAGCTTCCGCCATAGCGCCTGCGCTCCCGGCCAATGAATTTTTTCGTCGGATGTACGAATAAATTGGTCGTGCGATATATTGAGTTTCTTCTCCGAAAACAAATCCTTAAAAGAAGATACGACGGAGTCAAGGTATGCATCCGTTTCTTGCCCAGCCGCGCGCGCCGCGCGCGCGACTTTTTCGGTATTCTCATCAACACCTGTTAGGAAATACACTTCGTCTCCCACTGCTCTACGATAGCGCGCCAAAATATCCGCAATCGTTGCTGTATAAGCGTGCCCAAGATGGGACCGCGCATTGGGGTAAAAAATCGGCGTCGTAATGTAAAAGCGCTTATGCATTTGCAGAAACTGGCGAGGAAGGCGGAGTAATTTTGCGGCGCTGGAGGTCGTTCAAGTACTCCATCACCGTCGTGGCGACCGGCACAGAAAGGAGCAGGCCGAGAAAACCGGCGAGTTTCGCGCCGATAATAAGCGAAAGGATAACTAGAATGGGCGGCACGCCGATAATCTTCTTCACCACGAGCGGGTAAAAAAGGTGGTTTTCAAACTGTTGAATAATCAAATACAAACCGATAACTAAAAGCCCAGATGATACGCCGCCGGAAATATATGCCGCAAACACAGCTGGAATCGCCGCAATAATAGGGCCGAACAACGGAATGGTTTCCATCATTGCCGCGAGGAATGCGAGCGCAAGCGCGTTTTCAACACCCAGCACGGTAAGACCGAGGTATACGAGAAGACCGACAAGCGCCGCAAGCAAAAGTTGGCCTTGCATCCAAAGCCCGATTTTCTCTTGCGCGCGGCGCCAGAGCCCAATGACATATGTTTCGTGTTTAATTGGCGTTACGATGCGTAGAAATTTCGCGATACCATCTTCTTGTACAGCAAGATAAAATGAGAGCACGATAATTAACACGAATGAAACCGCGCCGCCGAAAAATACTGACAATGTCGGGAGAAATCCTTCAGACACATTTTCGGCGACAATGCGAAATGCCTGTAGCATATCGCCAAACGCGAAACCGCTTGCTGAAGCAGCACCGCCGTCTCCGCTAACGCCGAGCACAGCACCCGCACTTAGTGCGCCAAACGGGCTCCATGCTGAAACAGTATCAATGAGCGCGGGTATGTTGCTTAAAAGGCCCACCACATCAGAAACCAAAGTTGGTATGAAGAAATAGAAGATTGCAACGGCTACAAGCGCAAAGACGAGGTAAATAAAAATTACGGCGGGCAAACGCGCAATGTGCCACCGGCCTAGCGCGCGCGCAAATGGCTCAATGGCGGACGCGAGCACTACGGCGGTTAAAATAACCAGAAGCACATCGCGGAGGTGAAAGAGTCCCCACGCAAGGACTCCCACCAAAATTACTTTAGCGACAGTGCCTGCGGAAATAGAGAATTGAGAAATTGGTTGCATATATATAAATAATAGCACACCACCCTACAGCGTCAAAAGTTCCAGCAAGCGCGCTTCCGCGGGTGCTTGCCCGACCACCGCAAGATTGAGCCTCTCCAGCGTAAATATCTCGCGCGCGGCCGCCTGCACCTCTATGGAAGTTACCTTCGCCACTTCTGCCGCGAGTTCGTCCGGATGTTTTAAGTCCTTCCGCAAAATCTCCTGCATTCCGTAAAACTCCGCGAGTTCGTCTGTGGATTCCAGCGACAAATACATATTTCCAATTAGACAATCTTTCACTTTGTTCAATTCTGCGTCCGCGAGTGGTTCGCGCGCAAGGCGCGCGAACTCGGCGAGAATCGCGCGCACCGCTTCTTCTGCGCGGCTCGGCGCAACACCTGCAGAAACCGTGAGTAGCCCATGGTCAGTCAGCGCATCCGTATCGGTTTTCACATAGTAGCAAATGCCGAGTTCCTCGCGCATTTTCTGAAACAGGCGTGAGCTCATACCAGCACCTAGCACACCCGCAAGCACTTTGAGCGCGGGTAGTTTCTGGTCGTATGCGTTAAACGCGCGCACGCCAAGTACGAAATGCGTTTGGTCGGTTTTGCGGGTTTCAACGCGTACGGCGGGCGCATTTTGATTTTCAACGACTGCGGTTTTCGGATGCTTTTTTCCTGCGGACATTCCTTCAAACGCGCGCAAAGCGGCTTCCTCCGCTTCCTTTTCTGAAACCGCGCCTGCAATAATCATAGAGGTTGCGCCAGATACATAGTGTTGAGCGCGATATGCAACAAAATCATCGCGCGCCATTGAACGCACTGTGTCGGGCGTTCCTGCAATGTTCCACCCCGCTGGCTGAGCGCCGTACAAGAGTTCCAAAAATAAGTCCTGCACATGCTTTTGCGGCAGGTCTCGGTACATATTTATTTCTTCAACAATCACGCCTTTTTCTTTTTCAATTTCCGGCGCTGGAAATGTCGGGTTTAGGTAAATGTCCGACACGACCGACAAAATCTTTCCAAAAGGCTGTTTGGCGGACTTGGCGAAGTAGCCGGTAAATTCCTGCGAGGTAAAGGCATTGTACTGCGCGCCGATGGCGTCCAATTCGCGCGAGATGTCTATCGCGCGCGGCCGTTTCTCCGTCCCCTTAAAGCACATATGTTCCAAAAAGTGCGATATGCCGCTTATGTTTTTCGTTTCGTACTTGCTCCCCGCTTCCACAAGTGCCATCACCGTAACGGTCTGGCTGTCCTTCATCGGCACAACAACCAGCCGCAACCCGTTCGGCAAAATTTTTTTTGTAAAGCGCATAGGTAATGTTTTATTTGAGTATTCGCTTTAATTTCCTATATACCTCGTCGTCATTTCTTTTTCCTATCAACGGAACATATAACGCAGCAGACGACCAACGATACACAATTCTATATTCACCTATATCTGCGCGGTAGTAGTTATTATACCCTTTTAAGGTAGTTGCGTCTGAAGGTTTTGGATTTTCGGTAAGTTTGTATATCTTTTCAGCCACCTGCCGCCGATGTTTCGGCGGCAGTTTTCTCAAAAACTTTTCTGAAACCTTGGATGGATTAAACTTGAGCATTTAGAGCTTCTCTTAAAAGTTTGCCTCCTTTAACTGTTCCTATATAACCCTTCTTTTCCGCTTGTTTCGCTCGTTCTCCCCAGTACGCATCCCGCCGCGCTTCAAATTCCTCGTATTCTTGCGTAGACATTACAACAGCAATTGGTTTGCCGTTTCTTTCCACCGCCACAGGAGAATGCCGCGCTTCATCCAAAAGCCGCCCAAAATTATTCTTCGCCTCTTTTGCGGTAAAAGTTGTAGTAATCATATAGTAGCCATTATAGCCATAGTGGCTATTTTGTCAAACTGTCTATTACGCCCCATCTTTTACATACCTTTTTCCAGTCATCTCTATTTTTCAAATCAGGGTTTATACATTCAACCTCACTGGCAATTTCTTTTGTTCTGTTTATCAATACTTTATGTTTTTGTAAATCTTGGTTACCAATAATTTCATTGATGCTGTTTATATATGACTGGATTAGATTTTGTCTTTCCGCCTCAGAGGGTTTAATGTATGCGTTATCTTTTGGTTGCACAAGAATAAAACGGGAGCCAGAATTATCAAAATAACCAAAATCCAAATTCATTCTTTCCGTATTCAGTGCCTTCCACTTACCGATTGTTTTGTATCGAAAATCATTTTTATCTTCATCCACTGAGCCGGTCGCATTTGTATAATCAATTACAGGTTCACTGCTAACAATAAAATCCCAGAGGTCAGAAATATGGTTTGTGAGATGTGCCTTATGGATTTCTGTAAGCGCACGAATTGCTTTTTTAGTAGTGGTAATCATATTGTTATCATTAACAGATTAAATCATATTCTTCCTTTAGTTTCTGCAACTTTATTGTATTTTCATCTGTTACCCCATCGGCTACTGGGACTAAAAGACTTACACCATTAACAGACTGTTTTTCTCGTTCTTTAATCTTGCTTTCGAGTGCTCCAATTTCTTGAGTTAGTTTTATACATTTGTCACTATTTTGCATGGTTATCATCTTTTATTTAATTTAGAATAAAATTTATTGCGAGAGTTTTCTTTTTATACATTCTATAATAGCGTTTATACCTACCCGCTCCTGCTTTCCGGTATCTCTATCACGAACGGTTACATCATTCTTTTCCAAAGAATCAAAATCAATCGTCACGCAAAACGGCGTGCCGATTTCGTCTTGCCTACGATATCGTTTGCCGATGTTTCCATTGTCATCCCACGCAATCGTGTAACCTGTAACTTGAAACGCGGAGCGCAATAATTCATAAACCTCGCGAGCTTTTTTAACTAATTCGGGCTTGTTTTTAAGAAGCGGAAAGACGGCAACTTTGACCGGCGCGATGGCGGGCTTCAATTTCAAGACAACTCGCTTTTCCTTGCCCTCCGAAGCTTCAGCGGAGGAGGGGCCGCCCATTTCGTCTTCCTCGTACGCGCTGCACAAAACTGCTAGCACTGTGCGGTCCACGCCGAGCGACGGTTCAATAACATGAGGAACGACTTTTTCCTTCTTCTCTTCATCATGGTAAAACAAATCAACTCCGCTCGCTTTTGAGTGATTGCTCAAATCAAAATCAGTGCGATACGCGAGCCCGTATAATTCTTTTCGTCCGAACGGAAAATCATATTCAAAATCAATTGTGCGCTTGGAATAATGCGCTCGTTCATTGTCAGGCACTTCCAGCTCGTGCGCGCTTTTAGCATCAACGCCGACCGCGCTCATCCACTCGTGCATTTTCTTCTGCCATAGTTCAAACGCTTCTTTCCATTCTGCGGGCTTTACAAAATATTCAACTTCCATCTGCTCAAACTCTCTTGCGCGGAATATAAAATCGCGCGGAGATATCTCGTTGCGAAACGCCTTGCCGATTTGCGCGATACCGAACGGAAGCGTTGGGTGAAAACTGTCAATAACATTTTTAAAATTCGTAAAAATCCCCTGCGCGGTCTCTGGGCGAAGGTAGGCGGTCTGCGCCTCCTCGCCCGCGCCGACGGAAGTGCGAAACATCGTATTGAACCGCGAGCCATCGGCGAGCGGGTCGGAGAAGCCCGAAACATGCCCGCTCGCCTGAAGTACTTCATACTTGGTAATTTGCGCCGCATCCACGCCGTACATATCTTCACGGTCTGTTACGAACATCTTCCACCACAGATCTTTTATATTATTTTTCAGCGCCACTCCGTACGGCCCGTAATCCCAAAATCCGGCAAACCCACCGTAAATTTCAGCGTTGGGATAAATAAACCCCCGCCGTTTGCAGAGCGATACGATTTTATCCAATAAATTGCCTTCATTTTTCATAATCACACTTTACCACAAAATCACTTCCCCACCACCTCCTGCCCGCTCACAAAACTTGCATCGGAAAATGCGGTAGAGAGCGCGGAGCGAGTTGCGCTAGAGACCGAGCGGCCTGTAAAGCGATCGTTGCCTTCTGCAGACGCCTCGCCGACCAAAGTCGGAACCGTGCCCGCTTGACTGCTCGCCGGAACGAGCGCGATTTGGAACGCAACTTCGCGCGGGCTCCCTCCTATGCCGACTCCCGCCTTAAGCTCCCCCGCTTCCCACACCACAGTGCCGCTTACAGCATCGTAGCTGACGCGTTCGCTCGTTGGAGAAATCGCGCCGACAAAACGCACATACGACGGGATAGTCGTAGAAACACGCGCATCCGAAAGCTCATTGAATGCATTGGAAAGCGACCACACAACTGTGTATGTCGTTTCTTCTCCGACTTTCGGTGGAATCGGTCCGCGGTTAGTGAACGGCCCGCTAAATCGCGCGAGCCGTGCAGAGAGCGAAAGGTCTGCGAGAAGCTTCACTTCCGCGCGCGTTTTCGTTTCAATCGCGCCGCCCGCTTCGGACGCGCCTGCGGGACCGCGCGCGGAAATTGACGCGCTTATTCCAAACGACGGATTTTTTAGTGCATACACGCCAGTACCAGGACCGCGCACATTTACGGAGAATTGCTTCTGCCCGTGAGCGCCCGGTTCCATTGTGGCGAGCGAGCCGTCTGCGCTCCGGTCCCACACAATCATATTATCCGCCGCGCGGTAATATCCGCCGCCGTCTGGAACAACCGAAGCCGGGTCGTAGAGCGCGCCGTCTAGTCGCACGATAATCTGCGCGTCGGTCGCGTGCGCGGGCAAATTGTTTTCCCACGCGACACCAACGCGCACCGTTTTTCCTTTCTCGGTAATAAATTCAGTTCCTTCTTCTCCGTTTACTATAAGCGAGAGCGCCAAAAACGGCTTGCGTAGAAGAACTGCGTGAGATGCCGATACTAACGCCGTACCAATACTAGAACCGCCACCACTTTGCGCCGGACCTGCGCGAAATCTGAAAACCCGCTCATCGCCTTCCGCGCCCGACACAATTCCGGAAAGTGTAATGCGGCGCGTTCCGCCCGCGGATAGATCACCCAGTGCCCACACACGCTCGCCCGATGTAGGGCGTGGTGACGAGTTTTTAAATGCAAACCCGAACGGGTAGTCCGCTTCAACGATAATGTCGCGGAGCGCGGTCGTGCTGTTTGATTTCACCTCTAGTTCAAGCGAGAATTCGCTTTTGTTCGCGGTCTCGCGCATGCCTGTAACTGCAATGGAAAGCGGTGCAGTACCTAGCGCAACATCATACCGCGCCGTCTTTTTCAATAATGCATTGGAGCCGCGTACGCGATATTCAAGGGTCGCAGTAATAGCAAGCCGCTCGCCCTCTTCGCCAAAAAGAACTGCTTCTTGTTTTTTAGACAAACTCTCGCCAGGCGCAATCGCGCCGAGTGCCTCACGGAAGCGGCGCATTTCTGTTAATGGATTGTCAGCGCGACGCGTCCCTTCCGGAAATTCCAGAAGCAAGTCGACCGCCTCAATCTGCGAACTATTGTCGTTGCGCACAGAAACCTCAAAGTTGAACGCTTCCCCACCCGCAACAGATAGCGGACCCGCAAATTGCACAGACACCTTTTCCGAACTGACTACATTTCCGCCGCGGAACATCACGAACAGAGCGAACGCGACTGCGCACGCAAAAAAGATGGCGGACCCGATAAAAAGTTTTTTGGCGAGAGACATAGCGTTGCGTGGCTCAACTGGCGGCGTCTCGGGAGAAAACGACTCCTGTTCCCATGAGGACTTTGATTCTATTTTTTCGGAATGAAACAGAGGTACACGCGGAGTATTTTCATTTCCGTTTAGCTCCTGCTCGCGTGTGTAGAGGCCTTTTCGTATTTTTTCCAATCCGTCCATACGGAAAAGTATATCACAAACCGGTTATTCGCAGAGACGAATTTATTATTGAAACCAGCTGGTGCCGAAGCGGCGTGACAGAAGAAATCGTAAACTCGCCGAAGTCATTACCTGCCGCGACTTCCAAAAACTCTTTCGGTTCACCGAGGTAGCCCAAATGAAACAAAATGCGGAGCGCGAGTAAAATCTCAATATCGCGGAGTTCGTTTGCCGCGCATGCGCGGCTTTGCAAAATCGCCGCGCACGACACGACGGCATCAAAAAGTTTCTCGTGTTTTTCTTCCGGCGGCAGAAGCCGTCGTAGGAGCAGTGCCGCCCGCACCAAACACAGGCGCGCGGCTTCCTGCCCCGCAAGTGCCGAAAAGAAATTCGCGCGCGACATGGCGTTGGCTAACCTCCACACCTCGCGCCCGCGCACAAGCCACGCGTCTATGTATGAAAAATCTGTAAGGTGGTAGCGGAGTTTAGAGCGCACAAGGCGCACGCCTTGTGCGCGCGCGGAAACAAGCCCCAACTCTCGCGTAAAGAGCTCCACCGTGCGGCTCCCCTCGCCTGTCGGCGAGCTTCCAAGAACTAACGCGGGAGTGTGGTAGAGATGGTAGGACATAAAGAAAATTACCAATTTTCAATTTTGCAATTTTCAATATTACACATGGATGTCAAGTTTGTAGGTGTGTTCGCCTACCGAAATCGTTTCCACATCCGCAACTGAATCAAACTCAATATTTTTAAGCAACGCGGATTTTTTGAGTTCGGCAGAAAACTTTTCTATAAATACTTTTCCTTCTGAGCTCGTATCAACAAGAAGTGTTGCCGTGTCTTGAATGGTGAGCCCGCGTTTTTTGCGCAAATCCTGCACCGCGCGAACGAGCTCGCGGAAATCGCCTTCTTCTTTGAGTTCTGAGGTGATGTTGAAATCTAATTTTATTGGTGAATCATCTTGTGTCATGGCTGAGTCCAGCACAACTTCTTTCACATTTATTTCATCTTTTAGGATTTCAACTAATTCATTCCAATATTCTGGCTTTTTTCCAGTATGCTTAATTGATAACTTCTGCAGTGGCTGGCGTACTTTTATTTTATGTTCAGAGCGTTGCATAAGGGCCATAGACGCGAACGAGCGAATAAAACTCATTTCGGCCAATATCTCATCATCCACTTTTCCTATTTTAACCCAACTCTCTAAATGCACACTCTCTTTTTCACCACCAACTGATTTATACATTTCTTCAGCAAGAAACGGCATAATAGGCGCGATAAGTTTTGAAAGTGTTAAAAGCACCTCGCGCTGTGTCGCAAGCGCATATTGTATATCTCTAGCATCCCCACCTTTCACCCGCTCGCGCGAACGGCGAATGTACCAAGTAGAATAATCCTCGGTGAACGCGCGAATTTCGCGGCAAGCAGAAGGGGTGTCGTACGCGTCCATCGCGTCTGTAATTATTTGCGCTGTGCGCGCGAGGCGCGCAAAAATCCATTTATCCAAAATATGCGTGCTTTCTTCCGCTCGCGCTTTTCCATCGTATTTATTTTTATATAGCTCAAAAAATGCTACGCAGTTGCGCAAAATACCAACTACGCGATTGTGTGCTTCGCGCACATCATCATCGCGGAAGAGTAGGTCTTCGCCTTGCATTACAACGCTCCCCATTAGATAGAAGCGGAACGCATCCGCGCCGTACTTATCCATAAGTAGCAACGGGTCGGTGTAGTTGCCTTTTGATTTTGATATTTTCGCGCCGTCTTCCGCAAGAATCGTACCAGTAGAAACTACTGCGTTAAACGCGCGCTTACCCGCAAGCAAAATGCCGAGTGCATGGAGGTTGTAAAACCATGTACGCGTTTGCGCAATATACTCAGCAATAAAATCCGCAGGGTATTTCGCCGCACCGGTTGCAAACGGCATAGATGCCGATTCCACCCAACAATCCACAACTTCCGGAATGCGCTCGTATTCTCTCCCACCTTCATCAACAAGCGTCAGTGCATCAATCCACGGACGATGCAAATCAAGTTCGTAATCCTCATTGTGCGGAAACGGCGCAAAAGGAAGTTCGCGCGCCTCCGCAAGTTCCAGCATAATTCTGTCTTGAAAATCATCCGACGACTTGCACGCAGCAATTTGAGACAAAACCCAAAGCGGGCTACCATGCCCGACAATAAGAATTTTTTTATTTTGCTTGCGGCTTTCTATTTCAAACAAAAACTCGCCAACGCGACGACATACTTCTACAAAGGACTGTTCGTTGCGTTCGTGAAGGCGTTCATCAACTACCACCGTATCGTCCGACAATCCGAGCTCTTTTTGGACAAGCAGGGCGGTCTCGTGTGTGCGAATAAACGGCGATGTAATAATAATATCTACATGTTCATTTTTAAGATTCGCCGCGGAGCGCACCACGCCTTCTTTACCTTTATCCGTAAGATGATTCTGCGGGTCTCCATACAAATCTTCTATATTTTTAGCATTATCCAGTGCTTCGCCGTGCCGCATTACAAAATAAGTGTTGCCCGACTTTTTTACTCGCTTTTTTAATTCTTCAAGAGAACCAACAACCATCACACGGCTTCCACCAACCTCCTTCCAAATCGGCAATGGAGTTGCCCAAAAGCGATTGCGTGAGATGTTCCAATCGGGCGCGCCTTCAATAATGTTCTTGAAGCGCCCACGCTTCAGGTGTTCCGGCACCCATTGTATCTTTTCGTTTTCCGAAAGCATTTTCTTCTTCGCACCTTGTATCGCGATGAACCACGATGGTACTGCGTTGTAAATCAGCGGCGTGCCGCACCGATAACAATGTGGGTAATCGTGCGTATTCATAGCGCGCGCAAACAAAAACCCGCGCGTTTCCAAATCCTCTTTTATTTCCTTTTCCGCGCTCTTCACATACTTTCCGCGCAAAGACACAGGCGCGCTTTCGTTGTACTTCGCACTCGCATCAAGCAGTTGGACCATCGGCAAACTTATCTTTACTCCAAGCGCAAAATCGTCTTCGCCGTACATCACAGCCGTATGTACGATTCCCGTCCCTTCTTCCGTATTTACAAAATCCGCAGCGTACACTTTGTACGATTTTTCCGATTTAAGAGCCGGAATATCAAACAAGGTCTCGTATTCCAAACCAACAAGGTCTTTTCCTTTTATAATCTCGATATTATCTACGGTGACACCCTCAAAATCTCTCTCTAAAACTGTCGGACCTAACATTGCAGGCCCTCTATAAGTAGAACCTTCTGAAAACGCAAGATTAAGAAAAAAAGTATTACTGATTATATAAGTATCGCCAACTTTAAGATTTTGTTTTCTTGATTTAATAATCTTAAATCTTTTATATTCCATATCACTTTTTACCGCCAGAGCAACATTCCCAGGAAGCGTCCATGGAGTTGTTGTCCAAGCAAGTAAATATACATCTCCATTTAATCCAATCTTTTCCGGATTTTTTACCTTAAACTTCACCGTCACTGCCTCCTCGGTAATTTTCTGGTAGGTATTGTCCATCGCGATTTCCGCTTTTGCCAATGGCGTCTCGCAGTGCGGGCAATACATAAGCACTTTTTTCCCTTCATAGAGTAATCCTTTTTCGTGAAGCTTTTTCAGCGCGCCCCACACGCTCTCCATATATGAGTTGTCCATCGTTTTGTAGGAGTTCTTAAAATCAACGAATCGCCCCACCCGTTCTATATACCTCTCCCACTCTTTTTCAAACTCAAGTACGCTCGCGCGCGCCGCGTTGTTAAACGCCGCAACGCCTATTTTTTCAATATCTTTTTTTGTCTTAAGTCCTAGCCGTTTTTCCACCAAACTCTCAATCGGAAGCCCGTGGCAATCCCACCCCCACCGCCGCGCAACGCGAAACCCGCGCATTGTCTTGTAGCGCGGTACTACATCTTTAATGACAGACGAGAGGAGTGAGCCGTGATGCGGAAGCCCCGTCGCAAACGGCGGCCCGTCGTAAAACACAAAGTCCCCTTTCAGCGCTTCCTTCTCCAAGGATTTCTCAAAAATCCTGTTTTCTTTCCAGAACTTCAGAACCTCTTTCTCTTTTTCCGCAACCGTCTTTTTTTGTTGGACATTAGGGTGCATATATTCATTCTAACACCGAACAGCGCGTTTTAGAATTTCTTTACGAAGTTTTTCCGTATTTCCATACTTACACAATCCAAGATATGACTGTAGATTAAAGTTGCTCACCCGCGCCAACATTCTGTGTTTTGTCGCCGTACGCAATACACGATGAGTGGGAAAATGCACCCAGCCAAGGAAGTCAACTCCAAATGCAATTGTTTTAATAAATACTTTGTCGGGGTGCAGTGCGAGGTGGAGTTTTTCGGAAAGAAAACGGGAAATGTTGAGAATCAGAGAGGTAAGATATTCTTTGTTTTGCGAGAAAATCACAAAATCATCTGCGTACCGGATGTAGTGTGGTATTTTGAGTTGATGTTTTGCAAATCGGCAATAAACTTTTTATCAAAAAACGGGTACAGAATCAGATAAACCGCGTGATGCAAAAGTCTGTCGCGTACTGTTGCTTTGTGGATGTCGCGCTGTTTGGGGTCGGTGATAAGGAGTCATACTTTTTGTGGTACAAATTTTATCAGGATTTACCCAAGATCCATCGTTATTCTCTCGGTCAGCGCATAGACACTTTATTTGTTGAAGTGATTGAATCTATATCGGCCGCCAGTTTTCTCTCACCGGCGGAGAAACACCCGTATGTCCGTCTCGCGATCAAGAAAGCGGACACCTTGCGCGTACTTCTTTTGGTGCTCTGGGAAACGAAATCTCTCGACGATAAAAAGTACATCGCTCTTTCCGTAAAGTTGGACGAGGCAGGCAAGATGCTCGGCGGTTGGAACGGCCATCTCGCAAAGACCCTTCAACAAGTTCGGGGCAAGCAAAACTCTCCAGCGAAAGCCGGAGAGAAATGAAGAGAGTTGCGAACGCCCGCAAACCACCAGTTGTCGTTCCAGTCGTTGTCGTTGCGGTTGACGTTCACCTTGCGCTTGTCGTTCCAACAGTTGAACGTGGCGTAGCATTGTATGGAGTCTCGTCTATTCCACTGCCCCTCGAATACTCTCAAGGCTGTATCGAATCTGGCATCGTAATGCCTTAAAACTCCATACCAAGTAGCTTCATTTTTTGAAGTGTCTGCATGCACCACTCTATCCAAAGCCGTGACCGTGGATACTCTCGATGCATGGATACTGGGTTCGGTAGCGGGAAGCCGTAACCGCCCGCATATTCACCTACTGCCGACATAAGTATAACTTGTTTTATATAAAAAAATTAGCCCCGCTCCGACGAATTGGAACAGGGCTAAGGGCTAAGTTTCTAAGGACCGGAGTCCAGAGCGACTTAGCGTTGAGAACTACTTGCGAACGCCCGCAAACCACCAGCAGCCGCGCCAGCCGAAGTCGCTGCGGCGGACGCCCACCCGGCGCAAGCCGACCCAACAGAAGAACGCGGCGTAGCACCAGTTGCCCTTGGCGTCTTTCCAATGAGTGCCGTGGGGCTTCTTATCAGCGAAGGCAGGATCATCTTCATTCACGGCAGCGACGGAGACCGGATCAGCGGGCTTGAGGCCACGCAGCTCGAACTCCTTTTCCAGGTCGTCATCGGAGATGAAATCGTTGCGCTCCGAGAGATCGGGTTTGAAGAACACGACCTCGACTTCATCACCTTCACCTTTCGGCATCGCATCCACGACCTTGCGGTCGGTGTACTGCGCGCGGCCAGTGGCTTCGATCGCCTCTTGCTGAGAGCGATTGCGATTCACTTTGGCGGTGCGGACGATGAGGTTCGAGACCGCTTTAGCGCGTTCGCGGAAGTCGGTGATTTCGGTTGCGGTCATGATCTTTGTCATGGCGTTATCCTTTATTTTTTTATTGTTTTTGGTTTGGTCCTCTGCTACCTATCAAGGTGCTTTGAACTACATACGGTATAGCATAACTGATGCTTTTTTGTCAAGGGGCGCGGGGTGAAGTGCTGAAATATGGCTCTGTTGAGCCATATTTACATCATTACAGAAACGGTCTCAACAATAAGTCGTGTCGCTACGCCACGAGATTTCAAAAACAATAAAACGGTTTCCTGCCGTACGATAAAAGAATATACGAATTCTACCGACGCGCACTCGGTATTGGTTCTCTACCCCTTTTAATTTTTTGCAGTCCAAGCCAACAAAGTCACCAACTTCAATACGGGCGACAGTATCTACAATGAAATGCCTACGGTCACCATCCAGTTTTTGCAGAAACTTTTCTACGCTGTTTGGCATCAAATGTTTTTATCATTTCTAAAAGCTTGCCAGCATCAATTCCTCCATTCGGCTCGCAACGAAGATCAAGTATGGTCTCCCACACCCCCTCGTCGCCCCATTTGTCGACGGGCTCGGGAGAAACACGGAATTATTAAGTTTATCTTAAGATAACCCTATGTCAAGTGCTACATCTTATCTGGCGCGGCGATGCCGAGAAGCCACAGCCCGTTTTTCATCACTTGCGCAAATGCAGCGGTGAGCGCGAGGCGATATTCCGTTTCCTCACCCGCATCAAGAATGCGCTCTTTTGCATACCAGTTATTGAACGCGCCCGCGAGCTCAATCAGGTATGTTGCAATAAAATGCGGCGCGTAGTCCATACCTGAACGCTCTACGATTTCGGGGAAGCGGTAGAGCAATCTTGGAAGAACACCCCCCCCACCCCCCTTCAAAGGGGGAGCTTTTATAATTCCTCCCTTGAGGGAGGTGTCCCGACAGAATGTCGGGACGGAGGATGTTCCTTTTCGTAATACCGACATTGCTCGCGCATAAGAATACTGCAAGTACGGTCCTGAGTCGCCTTTCATATTCAGCACATCATCCCAATCAAAAATGATGTCTTGTTTCGCCTCCCGCTTCAAGTCGTTAAACTTAAGCGCGCCGATTCCAACTATTTCTGCCGTTTCTTTATTTATTGCTTCCGCGCGCTTTACCGCTTCATCAAGCACCTCTTCAAGCCAAATCGTATTGCCCTCCCGTGTGCTCATCTTCCCCTCTTTCCCACGCGTGAGCCCGTGCCCGATATGCACCCGCTCGCCTTGCTTGAACCAGCCGAGCATCTCTTCCAACATAAAAATCTGCCTGAAATAGAGCGACTGCTCTCCTCCTGTTTCGTTTATGATAATTACTCCGTCGCCGTACTCCTTTTTACGCCATGCATCCGTTGCTAGGTCGCGCGTGGCGTATAGCGTCCCGCCGTCTTTTTTTACTATCATAAGTGGAGGAAAAATTTCTTCAGGAAAAAACACGAGTCGCGCGCCTTCGCTTTCTTTCAATAATTTCTTCTGTTCAAGCTCCGCCACCACCGCCTGCATTTTATCCTCAAAGAAACTCTCTCCGTGCATCGTATCAAACAAAACTCCGAGCCGCTTATATAGCGCCTCAAATTCTTTCATAGACCATGCGACACATTGTTTCCAGAAGTCGCGCGCTTCAGCGTCTCCCTTTTCCAATTTCACAAACCACTCGCGCGCTTCATCTTCAAGCGCGTGGCTCGCCTTCGCTTCAGCGTGGAAACGGACATATAAATCCACTAATGCTCTAACTGGAGATGGACTTACTGCAATTTTCTGAACATTTCCCCATTTTTTAATCGCCACAATCATTTTGCCAAACTGCGTTCCCCAATCGCCGAGGTGATTGTCGCGAATAACAGAAAACCCGAGAAAATAGAGCGTCTTCGCAACTGCATCGCCGATAATTGTTGAGCGCAGATGCCCAATAGTGAATGGCTTTGCAATGTTTGGCGATGAGAACTCTACAATCACTTTCTTTCCTCTTCCGATATCGCTCCCGCCAAAACTATCTTTCTTTTCCAAAATCTCTTGTATCCGTTCCGCAAAAAACTCAGGCGAGAGACGGAAGTTGATGAATCCCGTCCCTGCGATTTCTATGCGCTCTATAAAGGTCTGACCTTTTTGCAGATTTAAGGTCAGACCTTGGAGTAGCCGCTCCGCCAACTCCCATGGCTTCATCTTGAGTTCTTTCGCATACCGAAGCGCGGCATTCGTAGAATAATCGCCGTGCGAAAGTTCTGCCGGATGTTCCAACGACACATCGGGATTTTTAATCCCAAGTTTGGTAAGTGCCCCCTCTATCGCCTGTTTAATACTTTCCATT
>Ga0075977_103_pt1 | contig 38688 bp, 40 predicted proteins | sample RifGroA2_FD_68053 | JGI IMG/M metagenome (GOLD analysis project Ga0075977, IMG submission 68053) | Parcubacteria bacterium GW2011_GWA2_47_12 | reverse complement strand
GGCCCCGCGTAGCGATTTTCGGATAAACGCGCACGGAACCTTTCATTTGGTTCATAGCACGAAAGCGCCCGTAATCTACGCCTCTACCAATAAAGTTTACGGCGACAATGTTAACGGCGTAAAGCTGAAGGAACACGATACGCGCTACGATTTCGCCGGCAAATATCAGGGAAGAGGGCTTCCCGAGAGTTTCAGTATTGATACGTCTTACCACACTCCTTACGGCGTTTCCAAGCTGGTGGGAGAGCTTTATGTGCGAGAGACCGGCGGAGTGGCCAACCGGTTTTCCTGCATGTACGGGCCGAACCAGTTCGGCAATGAGGATCAGGGATGGGTGGCGCATTTTGTTATTGCAAAATTAAAAAATAAGCCGCTCTATGTTTACGGCGACGGAAAACAGGTTCGCGATTTGTTATATGTCAGCGACGTTGTGAGGCTTCTTGACCTTGAGGGCGAAAACATTGAAAAGATCCGCGGGGAAGTTTTTAACATCGGCGGAGGCTTCAAAAATACACTCTCGCTTCTGGAGCTGTGCAAATTGCTGGATATTAAGCCGTCATCGTTCGGAGAATGGCGTCAGGCGGATCAGAAAGTGTTTTATAACGATATTTCCAAGGCAAAAAGAGTTCTGGGCTGGGAGCCCGTTGTCGGGCCGAAAGAAGGCATCGAACACCTTACCAACTGGGTGCACGAGCATCATCCGTAAAAAACCCCGATAATCCGGGGTTTTTATTTTTGTGCGAATTTAGCTCTTTTTGAAAACGTAATTTGTTTTCGGCGAATCATTCCCATCTTTTAGCCTGATTGCTTCTCCCTTTTCATTCAGGCGGAAAATACCGAAGCCGAATTGTTTAACAAGGTCAAAAACCGGTTTGCGGTCCGTGCTTACTTCGCAGATTATTTTTAAGTTATTGTTATTAGCGAATTCTTTAATGCATCCCCGCAGTACTTTAAGCTCCGCGCCCTCTGTATCGATTTTTATCAGATTTATTTTTCCGGAAAGATCTAAGGATGCGATCAGATTATCCGGCGAATTTACGGGCACTTTTCTGTGAAGCGGTACTGACTTGTATTTTTTTTCTATATCCGATTTGTCATAAACATCGCTCCCGTCCCTGTATTTTTCGAATTCCAGCAAACTGCCCCCGCCTTCGTTTAACGGATTGATATAGAAATCCGCGGTTCCTTCCTTTTCCCCGGCGGCGATGCCAAGTATTTTTATATTTTTAATATTATTAACCGATATGTTATTTGAAAGGCGCGCCAGGTTTTTCGTTTCCGGCTCCAGCGAAACAACGGTTCCTCCTTCTCCGACTATGCGGGAAGCGAGCAGGGAATAATAGCCCACATGGGTTCCGATATCCATGAACACCTCATTTTTCCCCAGATTTTTTTTTATAAAATTGGAAACGGACGGCTCGTACGTTTTAAGGTAGAAAAGTTGTTTCTGGATCTTTTGTGAAATATCGAGTTCCATGGCAAAATTTTCAAACGAACGGCGGAGCAAAACCTCCTTATTATCCTTAAATGAATTTTTTGCGAAAGAAAACGAAAATTCATAAATAACATTTGAAGCAACCGAAGGAAGGCGGACCGCAAGCCCCAGAGTCTTTGCAAGGCGAATCCGCAGGTAAAAAGGAAGCGTTTTGGAGGAAATCGTTCCGAAAGCGGAGCCCAAGCGCCGTATATATGATTTGCTTTTTTCGCGCATATTTATTTGATCAGCTCAACGATGATATTTTCCGCAGGAAATTCTCGGGAGATGCCAGTGGCTTCGTAGTAATATTGCCGGCCGGGACTTTTGTTAACGAACATTTCCACGAACCGGTTGTAAAAAAACCAGCGCGAGCTTTTCTCAAAAGTAATACGGATGCTTGAAACGCGGTCAAAATGAAAATCAAAATAATAAGACCTTTCCTTTGATTTGGAAAATTCGGCATTTTTCACGAAAAAATCAAAAGTAACCACTGAAAACAATTTTTTGTGAGTGGGGTCGGCAAAATTATTTTTTGAAGTAAAATGCGGCACGCGGACGGTTAACTTGCCGCCCGGTTTTAATATCCTGTGAAGGTCTTTTAAAACCGGAATGTACTCAACGTGCTCCAGAATATCATTGGCCAGTATCTCATCAAATTCCCCGTCTCCGAAGGGGAGCGGCAATTCTTCTATATTCCGGACAACGTCCACGCCGGGAAGTTTGGCGGAATCCAAATTAACCCAGCCCTGCTTAATATCATTCCCGCAGCCCAAATTTAATTTTTTTACGTTCATTTTATTTCGGCTAAATATTGAAAGCTTTTCCAGTTCTTGCCCGCGCTTTCGTCCGGCTTAACATCAATCACGCGGGCTCCGCATTTATTTAATATTTTTTTAACTTCTTCTGCGGGCGTACCGTACATTTCAACCACGGGTTGAAAATAATATTTTACGCGGTAATATTTGTCGGTCAGAAAAACGGGCAATGCTTTTTTAAGACGGCTCTTTAGCGTAAGAGGCGTCGTATTCACGTTGGATTCACTCGGCAGCTGAAAGAGCATCAAACCGCCAGGTTTTAGGAGACGCGCAAATTCTTTAATGTAATTTTTTGAATATTCGGGAGCCATATGCTGGAGCGTAATTTTGGAATATATAAATGAGAAGCTGCGGTCGGGGAATAGTCCTAAGTTGTCTTTTTGATTAAGAAAATATTTGCATTTATCTCCGTGCCGGTTGTATTGGTTTGCAAGCGTGATCATTGATGGCGCGATATCAACTCCGCATACTTCACTGAAATTATCCGCCAGGGACTGCGTTAAACGCCCGACTCCGCACCCGAAATCCAGCGCCCGGCCCAAAGGGATTCCCAAGCCCAAAGATTTTATGTAATTGATGCTTTCGGCAATTTCCTGTTTTCCGGTATTGAAAAATTCTTCTTTATTCCATTTTCCGCCGCGCTTATCTTTGAAAGTTAATATGAAAAAAAGCGGGTCTGATTTACCAAAAAAATCCCAGTATTTTTGAGTATCTTTTAGCCGCATTTCATAGTTATAGTACTATATAGATATGAAGATTGCAATTATCGTCAGAAAATTAAATCTTAAAGGGGGCGTGCAAAAACACGCGCTCTACGAAGCGCGCGAACTCAAAAAACTCGGGCATGATGTTGTGCTGTACACCTTTCTTTTTTCCCGAAATGAGTGCTACGAGGACCTTTTGGAGGGTTTGAAAGTAGTTTCTTTAAATATGGCGTTACCTCCGTATGCCGATTATTTTTCATGGAAAAAAACCGAGAGCGAATTTGCGAAAAAATTGGCGCTTGCAATCGATACGGATACGGAAATTTTGAATCCGCATGACCACGGATGCTATAAGGTTGCGTACTATTATAAAAAGCTCGTAAAAAATATTCCTTCGGTATGGACGATGCATGATATGCCGACAAGGGCGCATTCCGCCGAAATGTCGGCGGAGATGAACGGGGCAAAATTGCCGTTTTACAAAAAGGCGGCAAATTATTTTCTTGACCGGTATGAGATAGAAAAATATATCAAAAAGCAGGACGCTGTGGCGGTATTGGATGCGCGCGATAAAGAATTCGTGAAAAAATATTTCGGCAAAGACGCCGAGATTGTCAGGAACGGCGTTGATACGGAGCGCTTTCCGTTCTACGGCAGAACGGCTCCGCCGAAGAAGATCAAACTTTTTATGAACGGAATATTTTTCAGGCACAGGCGTTTTGAAGACGGAATACTCGCGGGGAAATTGCTCGCGGATTCGGGGTACGGCGTTGCCGTTTTCATATCTGGAGATTATAATTCTGACAAGAAATATTATGCGGAGCTCACACGGCTCGCGGCCGGTCTGGGGCAGGGAGTCAGAGTGGAATTTTTGGGGAAAGTTTCCGAAACGCGATTGTCGGAGTTGTATAAGACAAGCGATATTTTTTTGTTCCCCAACCATATGCAGTCCTGGGGACTCGCGGTTTTCGAAGCAATGGCGTCCGGACTTCCTGTCGTTGTTTCAAAAAGCGCCGGAGCATCCGAGGTGCTTACCGACGGAGAAAACGCGCTTCTCGCGGAGCCGAAAGATCCGGGCGATTTGGCAAAACAAATAAAAAAATTGGCCGATAGCCCCGGTTTATATTCCAAGTTAAGCGTTGAGGGCCGCAGGTTCGCGGCGGAGAATATATCGTGGGGGAGCCTCGCGAAGAATTACGAAAAAATATTTGAACATGCAAAAAGAAAATAAAAAAACAATATTGGTCAGCTTGGGCAATATAAATGTTGTAAAGAACAACGCATTGTTTCCCGGCTCTATTTTGGACCTGTTAGCGCAATCATCGCGAGAGCGAGGCGCTCGGGTCGTTGTTCTATTTAAAACAAAATCATTTCCCGCGCTCAAAGAAAAAATCGAAAAAGAATACGGGGATGTCTGCGTTGTGGAGAATTACGAGAGGCATCCGCCTAAGAATATTTTGCAGCGCATGGCCCACTTTTTTTATTCTTATCTGATATTTTCCGGAACCACGAAGCTTGTTTCGTCTTATAACGTAAGATCAGACAAGGCGCGCCCGCTTCTTTCATATTGGAACCAGCCGTTAAAATTGTTGATTTATAAGCTATTCGGTGCTTCACGCTGGGTCAAGGAATCTCTGGCACCAAAGCTTTATTTTTTCGCGTTCACAAACCGGCCGTTTAAAAATCTTTTTGAAAAATATAAACCCGATGTGGTTTTTTTGACGAATCCTTTCGCCTGGCCTTTTGACCTTGATATTTTGGCCGAAGCAAAACGCTCCGGCGCAAAAACCGTAGGTATGCCGGGAAATTGGGACCATCTGAGCAAATATTATATTCCCTTCAAAGCGGATAAATTATTGGTGTGGTCCAAACTCATCAAAGACGAGGCTATGCTCTATCAAAATTACCGCGATGACAGTGTTAAAATAGTCGGCTCCCCCGGTATAGATTTTTATTTGAAGCCCGAAAATATCAAAGAGCGCGGGCAATTTTTGCGGGAGTGCGGTTTTCCTTCGGAAAGCAAAGTTGTATCCTATTTTTCACAGGGGCCGTATACCCCTGACGGTGCGGATTACGTAGATATGATAATTAAATCGGTTGAGAACGGTCTTATTGATAAGAATACGCGTATCGTGGTGCGCCCTCATCCCCAAGGGCTGTGGGAAGCGGAGAAATACGCGCACTTTATAAATAACCCCATGATCCATATTGACCGCACTGACGGCTGGAGTACGGCGGAAAATGTGAAATCTTATATGAATTTGCTCCGCCACTCGGATGTCGTTGTTACAACTTATTCCACGGTTGCCGTGGAAGCCAATTTTTTTGACCGGCCGACCATCATTGCCGGATTTGACGGTTATAAAAATCGGCCCATGTACCAATCCTTAAAACGCCACAAAATACTTACGCATGATTCAGAAGGGCGTTCAAAACTACGGCAGAAAGTGTTCGGATTTTTGGACGGCAAAAACTGCGAACGCGTTGTCGGCGAAATTATGAATATGATCTGACGCGCATGAAAAAGCTAAAAGTTTTATTTGTCCTCCGCCCGCATGCCAATCCGCGCGCTTACGAAAGCATCGTGGCCGCTTTGCAAAAGCACGGACATGAAGTTATTTTGCCGGGAAAAGGCGGGAAATTCAGGCTGAAATTGCGCCGCGATATTTGGAGGCATCCACTGCTCGCGTCCAGACAGCTTTTGAGCTACCGGAATTATTTTTTTATGAAGCAGTCTTCTTATTTTCGCGACAGGTGGGTAATATTTTTTCCTGGCGGTCTCCGTAAATTAATTGCTATTCCCGGAGCAAATCTTTTTATTAAAAGCAGGCTTGGCGGGTGGCTTCTTTCCGCGGTGGAAAAAATTGCTCCGCCCGACAAAGGGGCGCTTTCACAGTTGAGAGAAATAAAACCGGACATAATAATTTCCGCCGTAGCCAATATGCGCTATAAATCGTCCGAAACGGACTACATAAAGGCGGCGAAAGTCCTCGGTATTCCCACGGCATACGCAGTGCTCTCCTGGGATAATCTTACGATTAAAGGAAAGATGCATATTTTGCCGGACGTTTTATTGACGTGGAACAGTGTACAGATAAAGGAGGCCTGGGAGCACCACAGAATGCCGAATGACAAAATAAAGCCGGTCGGTGCCGCAGTTTTTGACCACTGGTTTAAAGGGTACCCCGAAAAAAGCAAAAAAGTCATTGGAAGAATCTCCGGACAAAAAAGCGCGGAGCGCCCAGATGATATTCCGTCCGCACCAGGCAAACACGGAAATCTACGAAAAATTTCCGGAAGGCAACGGCATATTTCATTTCCCGAAAGGCCGGATTAAGGACCCCGTTGAGACCGAAAGACTTTATTATGATACGCTGATTCATTCAGATTTTGTTTTGGGTATTAATACAAGCGCAATGCTGGAAGCTATTATTTTAGACAAGCCGGTAGTTTCCTACCTTGCTGATGAGTTCAAAAAGACCCAATCGGACGCACAGCACTTCCAGGAACTCTTGGCAGAAAACACCATAGAAACAGCGGAGAGTCCGCAGGAGTTTGCAAAGATAGCGGCAAAGTTGTTTGCGGGAGAAGATAATATGCGCGGGCAAAGGAAAAATTTCATTAAGAAATTTATAAGGCCCAATAGTCCGGATAGGCCGGCCGGCGAATATGCGGCTGACGAGATAGAAAAACTCGCATGAAAACGGTTTTTGTCACAAGCTACCATGCGCATATTTCGAGGAATATTTTGCTGACTGATGCTTTTTTCCTGCTCAAATCGCGGAGCGACCTAAGAATTGTCCTTCTCGTACCCGATTATAAAGTGGATTATTTCAAAAAGAATTTCGCTTTGCCCTCGGAAGCTTTAGCGAAGGAGAGGCGGGTAATCGTTGAGGGGGTTCCGCTTTATAAATCTTCCAAAACAACAAAAGGGCTTTTTTTCAAAAGATTTGCCGAAGTTTTAATGCCTAGCGAAACACGCATTATTAAGCAAAGGCAAAAATTCTACACAAACGGGAAAATTTCCAATCTTTTATTTTTTTGGGCGGGAAATATATTTGGGCGGTCATTTTTTTTGAGAAGGTTGGTGCGGTACGCGGACATAAAATTGTCACCGAAAGGGTTTTATTATGATCTCATCGATAAATATAGGCCGGACGCGGTTTTTGCGAACGATCTTCATAACGAAAATGACATAAGTCTGATGCAAGACGCGAAAAGAAGGGGGGTATCGGTCATCGGCATGTTTCGGTCATGGGACAATCCGACGCAGAGCATTTTGCGTGTTTTTCCGGACAAACTTTTGGCGGGGTCTCTGGCAATTGCGTCCGAAGCCGTGCGCTGGCAAGGCTATCCTAAAGAAAAAATAATTCTCACGGGGCACCCGCATTATGATAAATATTTAAAGGGACCCACAAAAACTAAAGAAGAATTTTTTCGGGAATTCGGTTTAGACCCCCGAAAGCGCCTCGTCCTTTTTACTCCGCTCGGAGACAAGTTCCTTAGTGTAAATGATATTGATCAATATACGATGGAAGCATTAAAGGATCTTCCGCCAAGCGAGGCGCAGGTCTTGGTGCGTTTTCCGCCGGATGAGCCTGTTGCACTCAAAAATTTTGAAAAACCGGCAAATATGTTTTTTCACCAGCCCGGGTTTGTATTTGATAAAAACCGGTTTGAAGACCGCGAAATGCGCCGGGAAGACGACGAGTCGCTTATTAACGAGATTTATTGGAGCGACATCGTGATTACGGGGCCGACCTCGATAAATCTTGATGCGGCTTTTTTTGATAAGCCCATCATTGCCTCCAATCTTATTCCTCCGCCGGCCGGCGGACCCAAGCGGCATTATTTTGAAACCGATTATTGTTTTGATTTTACTCATGTTAAAAAAATGCTGGGTACGGGCGGCGCGGCGTACGTTCAAAGCAAAGCAGACCTGCTCTATCAGATAAAAAAATATTTAAATGACCCGAAATCGGATTCGGAGGGCCGGGCAGAAATACGTTCGCTTTGGTTCTCACACGCGGACGGAAAAGCTGGCGAACGCGTCGCCACCGAAGTGTTCAAATTTATTACACTTGGCGGTGCCACCGCCAAGTGGTAGGATAGATGCAATATGAAAAATCCCAAATTTGTTACCGGAGAATTTTATCACGTGTACAACAGAGGTATAGATCACCGAAAGATTTTTTCTAATACTAATGACCTGCAGAGATTTTATAAAAGTATGGATGAATTTAATACTACTCTTCCAATAGGCAGTATTTATGAGGCTTCTTTTTTAGATCCAGCAATATTGTCAAAGAGAAAACGCAAACGGCTTGTAAAATTTATTGCTTATTGCCTTAACCCAAATCATTATCATTTTATTCTCCAGCAAGTTACAGATGGCGGTATAAGTGAATTTATGAAACGATTGGGAGGTGGTTATACTTGGTATTTTAATCATAAGAATAAAAGGAATGGTTATTTATTTCAGGGTATTTTTAAGGCCAAACATATTAATTCTAATGAGTATTTACTGCATTTGAGTGCATACGTAAATTTAAATGATAATGTCCATAAACTTGGCGGTGCCACCGCCAAGTTGAATAAATCAAGTCGGGATGAGTATGTCGGAAAGATAGAAGAGGATTTTTGTGAGAAGGGAATCATATTAGAACAGTTTAAAAACAAGCATGAATATATGGAGTTCGCAAAAAGTTCACTAGTTGATATTTTAGAGAAAAAGCAAAGAGACAGGGAATTGAATAATCTATTGCTGGAATAATCACTTGGCGGTGCCACCGCCAAGTGCCATTAGAGTTATGTGAAGTAATGCCGCGCAAGGAAGTTATATACTTATAATATGTCTATAGAGCGCGTAAAGAAGTTTTTCTATTTGTTCAGACGGATGTACGGAAAGTATAGTCTGCAGGTGTTCCTATTGATCGGACTTTCTGTTTTTAACGGTCTCATCGGAAGCTTGGGTATTTCCACGCTTATCCCTCTTTTTTCATATGTTTCAGACGGCAGGATAAATGGCGATGATCCTATTTCCCGCGGCTTTAGTGCGGTTTTCCGGTATGTTAATCTTGCCCCCAGCCTAAAAGTTTTGTTGATCACGGTAATCTGTCTTTTTCTTCTCAAAGCGGCCGTTCTTGCTATTTTTTCTTACGTAAAAACATTAATTGCGATTTCTTATGAATTACAAATGCGCCGAAAGCTCTATTCCAAGGCGCTGGGAACGAAGTGGTCATATTTATCCTCGCAAAAACTCGGATATTTAAATGACGTCATCATATACGATGTAGGCTCCCTCTCCGCGTTGCTCAAACAATTTGCAACTTTTTCTTTAAATTTATCAAGTTTTGTAATATATACGGTTACCGCGCTCTCCATTTCTCCGTTTGTGGCTTCCGCCACCATGGGGTTCGGGCTTTTGAGCGTTTTATTGCTCAAGCCATTTATGGGAAAACTTCTTACGGTGGGTCAGGAAGGGAATCTGACAAAAAAAGAAATTGCTCACCAGATAAATGAAAATATTTTAGGAGCAAAAACAATAAAAATCATGGGCGTGGAGCGGGTTCTTGCGGAGTCAACCGGCAAACTTTTTGATAAATTAAGGGACTTGGCATTCCGGTTCAGGAAAATGCGCATTATAATTGACGATCCAGTTGAGCCTCTCTCCATGATATTTATTACGGTGCTTTTTGCTATATCATTTTTGCGTCCCGGTTTTGAGCTTGCCGCATTTCTGGTGACAATATATCTGATAAAAAATATTCTGGATTATGTGGATAAAATGCGTGATTTTGCGCTCTCAGCGAACGGAATGATTCCAAATATCCAGAGAGTCATTCAATTGCAAAATGAGCTTGAGGAATATCCGGAAGAAGACAAAGGGTCATCGGAATTTAAATTTGATAGTGAGCTATCGATGAAAAACATTAGATTTATGTACAATAAAAATAACGGCTATGTGCTGGACGGCGTTAGCCTTTCCATAAAAAGAGGTGAGATGGCAGGTATAATAGGCGTCTCCGGTTCGGGAAAAACAACGTTAGCAGATCTGTTAATGCGGCTTTTTTTGCCGTCATCGGGGGAAATATTGCTTGATGGCAAGAATATTCAAAATATAAAGCTTGATTTCTGGCGGAAAAATATCGGGTATGTGGCGCAGGATATTTTTCTTAAAAACGACACCATCGAGAATAATATCAGGTTTTATGACCCTGATATATCGGAAGCGGATATACATGAGGCGGCAAAAATGGCCCAGTGTCTTGATTTTATCAGTGAATTGCCCAAAGGCCTGAAGCATAAAGTAGGCGAGCGCGGAGTTTTGCTCTCGGGCGGCCAGCGCCAGCGGATCGCTCTCGCCCGAGCGATTGCACGGCATCCCGAGATTTTGATATTGGACGAGGCAACGAGCTCAATTGACAACCAGTCGGAGATTTTGATAAAAAAAGCGATTGAGAGCATAAAAGGTAAAATGACAATAATAATAATCGCCCACCGGTTATCCACCATTATGGATGCGGATAAGCTGTTTTATTTGGAAAAAGGCAGGGTCATTGAAGAGGGTAATCCGCGGGAGCTGCTTTCAAATCCCAATTCGCATTTCAGCAAGATACATAATGTGAAAGCTTAAAAAATAAAGATAATGAATACGAAAAAAAACTTAAAAATTTTGATAGTGGCGGATGAAGGAGGACAATTTTTTTATTATAAAGGTGCCGTAGAGGAACTTTTAAAAAGAGGGCATAATGTTTCAATGCTATTTGCGAAAGGGGCGGATACAGAGTTTATCCTTGGATCCTTAAAACAATTTCAGGCGGTGAACCCGGGTTTTGAATTTGGAGCCGCGTATACCCCGAGCAGTTCTATGAATATGGTACTCATAAAAAGACGATTTTCCACTTACCGCCGCCTTTTGCTTGCGCAAGGAAGGCCGAAATTTTACAGCAACAGAGTGATAATTTATTTGCCGTTCTTTTTGAGATTTGCCGCCAGGCACAACCTTTTTTATATTAATGCATTTATAAAAAGCGGAATTTTTGGAAAGTGGCTCGGCTACGTGGAAGAAAAAATACCTCCGGATAAAAATATTATTGCTCAGCTCCGGGCTCTGAGTCCGGCTGTTCTGGTTGCTTCCACGGGAGATCTTTCCAGTACTTCTCCTGAAAGCGAATACCTGAAAGCCGCGAAAGCGGTGGGGATTCCCACCGCGCTTTCAGTAGTATCTTGGGATCATTTGGAAACAAAAGTAACCATTCAGATTATTCCGGATATTCTTTTGGTTTGGAATAAAATACAAGCTGAGGAAGCGGAAAAGTGTCATTGGATGCCGCGGAGTGTTATTAGGATTGTTGGAACAATGTTTTTTGATGTGTGGTTTGAAACGCGGAAATCCCCGCCGAGAGAAGAATTTTGCGCGCGCTATAATATTGACCCCAAAAAACCCATTTTGACATATTTTAGTTCTTCCGGTGTTTATGGAGACGAAATAGAACACCTTAGAAAGATCTACAAGGCCATAGAAGGACTCGGTATCCAATTGGTCATCCGGCCGTATCCTTCCTACACAAAAAGAAAAGTTTACAGAAGAAGACTTAAGTTTTATAGATCTCCGGAATCTTCAGGAGTTACATTAATTCCGCCAAGCAGTTTGCGTCCATTTACTGAAGACTCAGCGCAGATTTTTTATGATACTATTTATCATTCATTCGCTTATATAGGTATTGGAAACAGCGGCATGATAGACGGAATGCTAATCGGAAGACCCGGAATCACTTTAATAGATGATCATTATAACGACATTCAGTCTGAATCTCCGCATGTTAAGCATTTAATCGCATCCGGCGCCTTGCGTGTTGCAAAAAGTATCGACAGCCTCCGGAATATAATAAAGAATTTACAAACCGGAAAGGATGGCCTGGAAGCAAAAAGACAGGCTTTCATTAAAGAGTATTTACGGCCAATGGGCATCAAAGTTCCGGTAGCGCAATTAATAGCCGATGAAATTGAAAAATTACTTAAGTAAGGAATTTTATTTTGAGTAAAACAATAAAAATCAAAAAATGCAGGGTATGCGGAAAAAGACGCATCAAACCCTTTTTTGATTTGGGAAAACAGCCATTGGCAAACAGGCTTCTTAAAAGCGCCGGAGATATTGAAGAAACTTATCCGTTGTCGCTTGGTTTTTGCTTAGAATGCGGTTTAGTCCAGCTAAATCACACCGTGCCGCCAAAAAAATTATTTTCAAAATATCTTTGGGTTACAGGCACGTCAAAAGGCGCGAATATTTTCGCTTCAGAATTTTGCGAGCGGCTTCTCTCTAAGCAGAAATTTTCCAAAAAAAGTTTTGTTTTTGAGCCCGCATCGAACGACGGCACATTTCTGGTCCCTTTTCAAAAAAAAGGATTCAGGGTTTTAGGCGCGGATCCGGCAAAAAATATTGTCGATATGGCCAATAAAAAAGGGATTCCCACGGAAAGGGTTTTTTTCGGCAGAAGCGCCGCTAAAAAAATAATAAACAAATATGGCAAAGCGGATATCATATTCGCCAGAAACGTGCTGGCGCACGTGGCGGACACGCGGGATTTCATGCAGGGCATGAAAGAGGTCCTTTCAGAAGAAGGAGTTTTGGCCATAGAAGTCCATTATGGAGGAGATATTTTGAACGGCCTGCAATATGACTCTATTTATCACGAACATCTGTGCTATTTTACACTGAAGTCTATTGAGCGTTTGTTAAACGATTTTGGTCTGTATATTTTTGATGTTTTCCACGGCCCGATTAGCGGAGGGGCTTTAATTGTTTACGCAAGAAAAAGGAAGGGCGTGGAGGCGAAAGCTGTTGCAAAAAGCAGGGGAGAGGAATTAAGAAAAAAGGTAAACAATTTCCAGACATGGCAAAAATTTGCTAAACTGGCTCATAATCACCGTGATAAGTTATCAGCAATGGTAAAAGGGCAAGCGGCAGGAGGCCTCCGCATTGCAGGCTATGGCGCTTCAGCCAGGAGTTCAACGCTGCTTAATTTTTGCCGTCTCGGGAGGCGTCAAATATTCGCGATAGCCGATAATAATAAGTTAAAGCAGGGAATGTATACGGCCGGTTCACATATTCCTATATATAGCGCGGAAAAAGCTCTTTCGCTGAAGCCGGATATTATTCTTTTGCTGGCATGGAATTTTGGGAAAGAAATAATTGCCGGACTAAAAAAACATTTCAATTATAAAAGAGGATATATCATTCCATTATCAAATAATCCGCGTATAATAAAAAAATGATAGACGGAGTTCAAATTGTCCAGTTAAAAAAATTTCCGGATGAGCGCGGAGTGATTATGCACGGCGTCCGCGCGGATAATATTTTAAATCCTTTCGGTGAGGTATATTTCAAAAAATTATATCACGGCGTGATCAACGGCTGGCACGCGCACGAGACACTTATTTTAAATTACATCTGTTTGGCCGGAACGATCAAGTTTGTTCTTTGCGACATGCGGGAGAATTCTCCGACGAAAGGCGAAATTCAGGAAATATTTGCAGGTGATGACAACTATGTACTTGTGCATATTCCCGCCGGAGTTGCCAATGCGGCAAAAGGACTTACGGCTCCATATGCTTTATTTTGCAATGTTGCCTCCGAACCGCATAATCCCAATTTAAAATACAAGCGTATTGATCCGCATACCGGAGAAATTCCGTATGATTGGAAGCGTAAGGATTTTTAAATGAAAAGGATTTTTAGTCAAGATAGTCTATTTCAGTAAAAAGCCGTAATATATTTTTATCATATGATAATCGCAAGGGCGCCAATGCGGATAAGTTTTGCGGGAGGCGGAACCGATCTCTCCTCTTTTTATCGTCATTATCCCGGCAGGGTAATTTCAACCGCTATAGATAAATATTCATACGTAACAATAAACCATCCGCCTTTGGTCAAAAAAGTCGCCGCCCGCTACGTTATAAGCGAGCTGGTCAACCATCCAAGAGAACTGAAAAATGACAGAATTAGAGCGGCACTTTTGAGTTTCGGAATAGAAAATAATATTGATATAGGAAACTTTTCCGATGCTCCGGTGAAAACAGGCCTGGGCTCGTCTTCCAGTTTTACCGCGGCTTTAATAAAAGGACTTTCAACCCATATAGGGAAAAGAATTGATAAGCAGGAACTGGCGGAAGCGGCTTCCAGGCTCGAAATTGAATCGCTACGTGAGCCGATTGGCAAGCAGGATCAGTACGCGGCGACCTTCGGCGGATTTAATATTTTTCAGTTTAATCCGGACGAGACTGTTGATGTGTTGCCGGTACGCATGGATTTTAAAAAGCGCCTTGATTTTGAGAGCCGCCTTTTTCTTTTTTTTACCGGTATTACAAGGCTGGCTTCTTCCGTGCTCGCGGAACAGCAATCTAAAACCGCAGAGAATTTAGAAACTTTAAAAAAAATGTCTGATTCTGTTTTTGATTTTAGAGACAAACTGCTTTTGGGCGATTTTAGGGCTTTGGGCGAGATGCTTCACGAGGGCTGGTTAATGAAAAAAACCCTGGCTTCAAATGTTTCCAATAAATTAATTGATGATTTTTATAATGCGGGCATGCAAAACGGCGCCTGGGGAGGGAAGATTTTGGGCGCGGGAGGAGGAGGATGCGTTTTATTTGTTGTCCCTTCCGAAAAAAGAAACGCTGTCAGGGAGGCTATGCTGTTGATGGCCAAACAAAATAGCTTATTGGATTCGGGCGAAATCCCGGTTCGTTTTGTGCAGTCCGGAGCAGAAATATTAATGAATCATGGATAAGTATATAAAAAATTTTTCCGGTGAGGTTGTAGAAGCACTTCAAAATTTGCCGGCAGAAGAGATCGCCAAAGCCTTGGATATAATACAGGCCACTTACGAACGGGACGGAAGAATATATATTTTCGGCAACGGGGGGTCGCTCGCGCTCGCCACCCATTGGGTGAGTGATTTTAATAAAACTGTTTTTAATCATCATTTGGACGCTCATGTCCGGAGATTTCAGGCCATCCGCCTTCCTTCAACGGAATCAGAGTTAACCGCATGGGCGAATGATGTCGGTTATGATATGGTTTTTGCCGGGCCGCTTAAAAATTATATTCAAGAAAACGATACGATCATCGCCATTTCAAGTTCCGGAAATTCGCCGAATGTCATAAAGGCCATAGAACTCGCGAAGAGCTACAAAATTCCGGTAATTGGTCTCTCCGGTTTTGATGGAGGAAAGCTGAACGAACTGGCCGATGCCAAGATCCTAATCAAAACAAAGCCCGGAGAATATGAAGTGGTGGAGAGCGTTCACGGGACTATACTCCACTTGATAACCAGATACTTTGTGAATTACTTTGATCATTTAGTAGAGCGCGGTGTCCGCTTATGAGAAGTATTCAGCTTGTTAAATTATTATCGCGTGCTAAATTAAATTTATGAAAGCAAAAAAATCGGAATTAGCGATTTTAGGAGGACCGAAAACAATTAAAGAAAAGGAGCCTCATTTTTTTTGGCCACCGATAGATAAAAAAATGGAAAAAGCTGTTATCCGGCAGCTCCGCGGCGGATTCTTTGTCTATGGAAGAAAAAGGGGGATTTTTAAAGATTTTGAAAGCGATTTTGCGAAATATGTCAACAGAAAACATGCGCTTATATTGACTTCGGGCACTTTGGCTATCCGCACAATGTTCGAGGCCGCCGGATTTAAAGAAGGCGACGAAGTGATATGCCCGGCTTATACTTTTTTCGGCACCGTTTCTCCTCTTTTATATACAGGGGCAACACCGATACTATGCGATATTGATGAAAATGGGAATATTGATCCGGAAGAGATCAAAAAGAAAATTACTCCAAAGACAAAAGGAGTAATTGTAACTCATATGTGGGGCATTCCATGCCAAATGGATGAAATCGTTAAAATTTGCAAAAAGAACGGTCTGCTTTTATTGGAAGATTGTTCCCATACCCATGGTGCAAAATATAAAGGCAAAATGGCCGGCTCTTTCGGAGATCTTGCGGCTTGGAGCTTGGGCAGTGATAAAATCGTAACCGGCGGAGAAGGAGGCATTTTAGCTACCAATAATCCGGAGTTTCTTTACAGGGCCATTCTGTTCGGGCTTTATGCGGACCCATGCAGAGAAACCATTCCTGAAAACCATAAATTTTATAAATATGCGACAACCGGAATGGGGTTAAAATATCGGGCATCTACCCTTGCTATATCGGTAGCTTATGAAATGTTCGGGCGTTTGGAAAAGCATTTAAAAACAAGGAAATTGCTTGTGAGTAAGCTGGTTAAAGCACTAAAAGATGAACCGGGGATTTCGCTTTCCACGGCATTTTTCGATTCCGAAATTGAACCATCGTGGTATGCGTTCAGGTTTCAGTACAATGCAAAAGGGACCGGAAATTTACCTATTCAAAAGTTTTTTGAGGCACTGCGGGCGGAAGGTTTAAGCGGTGTTGATATAGACCTCCGTTCTAAATGCCCTTTAAATCTCCTTCCTATTTTTCAGACTCCGGCAGAATTATTTCCGGCTTACGAAAAACATCCGTTTTCTTATAAGCCCGGCGATTTCCCAAAAGCGGAAAATTTTTATAAAAATACCGTTAACGTGAAGATCGGAGCATCTAAAAATGACCTGAAGTTCATAAATTTGTATATTTCAGGGATAAAGAAAGTGTTAAGAAATTATCGCGATTTATTGTGACGGATAAATTAAGCTTTTTTTTGTTGCCAAATCTGTTATTTTGTAGTTATATTAAGAATTATGGCTAATAAGAAAGTTCTCATAACAGGCATTACGGGATTTGTAGGCTCTCACATGGCCGATTATCTTTTGGATAAGGGTGGTTTTGAATTGTATGGCTTAAAGCGCTGGCACCTTTCCAGTTTGAGGAATATCCGGCATCTTTTGGACGATAAACGCGTAACGCTGTTGGACTGCGATGTAACCGATCTGATAAGCGTGCGCAATGTAGTCAGAGAGATCAAACCGGATATAGTTTTTCACTTTGCGTCCGAGAGTTTTGTCAGTCCTTCATGGGCGCACCCGGCGCATTATATGGACGTCAATTTTAAAGGAACTCTGAATTTTTTGGATGCGATAAAAGAAACATGTCCAAATTCAAGGTTTTTTATACCCGGTACTCCGGAAGAATACGGGGATGTGCCGGAAGACGAGCTGCCCATAACCGAGAATACGATTTTGCGCCCTGTGAATCCATATGCCGTGAGCAAGATGGCGCAGGATTATATCGGCTATGTATATTTCAGGTCTTACGGATTGAATGTCATAAGAACCAGAGCTTTTAATCATGAAGGGCCGCGGAGAGATTATGTTTTCGGTGTTTCGTGGTACGCATATCAAATTGCGCGCATAGAGGCCGGGAAACAAGAGCCGATACTTACGCACGGGCATATAGAGGACAAAAGAAACTTTACCCATGTAAGAGATTTGGTTGAGGCCTACTGGCTTGCCATGGAAAAATGTGTGCCTGGCGAGTTGTATCTTATCGGGAACGAAGATCCTTCGCATATCCATACATTCCGCGAAGTTCTTGGAGCGCTTTTAAAAATGTCTAAAGTTTCAGGCATCCAAACAAAGACTGACCCAAAACTCGTGCGTCCGACTTCCTTGCCGAGGTTGATAGGCGATTCGAGCAAGTTCCGCGCGTTAACGGGCTGGAAGCCGAAAATAGGCTTTGAACAAATTTTAGAGGATACTTTGAATTATTGGCGGGATTTCGTTAAGAATGAGCTATATTAAGCAGGCCGTTATTTTGGCGGGAGGTTTGGGGACACGGCTCCGGCCTTTAACCGATACAATTCCCAAACCGATGGTTTCCGTTAATGGGAAGCCGTTTTTGGCTTATTTGGTTGAGCTTTTGAAAGAAAACGGCATAGAGGAGATAGTTCTTCTGCTGGGATACATGCCGGAGAAGATCACGGAATATTTCGGGAACGGATCTAGATTCGGAATTAAAATAAAATATTTCGTAACGGATGTTAGCGATGAAACGGGCACAAGGATAAGAAAAGCAAAAGATTTGCTGCGTGATGAATTTTTACTGATGTATTCGGATAATTACTGGCCGCTGAATTTGGATAAGTTATATTCATTTCATAAAGAAAAAGCGTTCTCCGCAACCGTTACTGTTTATTCCAACAAAGATAATTTTACGCGGAATAATGTGAAAGTGAAAGAAGGGATTGTGGAGAAATACGACCCTTCAAGGTCTTTGCCGGAACTCAACGGAGTTGATATAGGTTTTTTTATTTTGGAGAAAGAAATTTTGAAGATGATGCCTGAAATCAATTTTTCTTTTGAAAAAACCATGTTTGCGAAATTGGTTGAAGAAAAAAAAGTTGCCGGATTTTTAACGAATCACAAGTATTATAGCATCGGAAATCTTGAGAGGTTGCCGGCGACGGAAGAATATCTTAAACCAAAAAAAATAGTTTTTTTGGATAGGGATGGCGTTATTAATGTTAAGCCGCCGAAAGCGGATTATGTAAAAACTTGGGATGAATTTAAATTCCTGCCAGGGGCAGTGGAAGGAATGAAACATTTGATGGGAAAAGGTTATACTATTTTTATAGTAAGCAACCAGGCCGGCATCGGCAGGGGACTAATGTCCGAAGCGGATCTGACTGGCATACATAATAATCTAAACACCGAACTCAAAAAAAATACCATTGCTTTAAGCGGGATTTATTATTGCCTGCATCATTGGGAAGAAAATTGCGAATGTCGGAAGCCGAAACCCGGAATGTTTTTCCGCGCGGCCACCGAGCATTCTATTGACCTTACAAAATGCGTTTTTATCGGTGACGATGAAAGGGACGCGGAGGCGGGCGATGCCGCATGGATAAAAACGATTCTTGCCAGGCCGGATTTTGGTTTATTAGAAATAAGCAAAGAACTGCCATGAGAATTTTCGTCACAGGATCTTCCGGTTTTTTAGGATCGCATCTGATCCCTCTTTTGTATAAGGAAAAGCATCAGGTGCTTTTGCTTTCCCGCACAAATAAGAGTAAAAATTATATAAATGGCAACCTCGGGACTCTTGATTTATGGAAAAGCAAACTAAAAAAGTTTAAACCGGACGTTACAATACATCTTGCGTGGGAGGGTGTGGCTAATTATAATACCACTCCACCGGATGTTGCTTTAAGAAATATAGTAAATTCGGTAAAACTGGATCAATTTCTCGGCCAAATCGGCTGTAAACGTTTCGTAGCTTTGGGATCGGCTATTGAGTATGCAAAAGATTTATCGCCATTTTCTGTTTCGAAGATGTCATTCAAAGTATTGGGCGAAGCTGCTGCGAATCAGTACGGAATGGAATTTTTCTGGGCAACACCGTTTTATATATATGGTCCCGGCCAGCGCGAAGAGGCTTTGTTGCCGCATACGATCACAGCCCTGCTTCACGGCGCCGATCCGGACATAAAAAATCCCAACACCAGGCAGGATTTTGTCTATGTTGAAGATGTGGCGAAGGCGTTGCTGCTAATAGCTAAAAAGGGGAAAAAAGAAACAAGCCGGTATCAGATAGGCTCCGGCAAACCTTCTTTTGTTGGAAATCTTTTGAATATCGTTAATAAAAAACTTGGCCTTAAAGAGAATTACCTGGAACCTAAAAGCGCCGGCAATGTAGCACCTCCTTTAGTTGCGAACACTGATGCACTAAACCGGCTTGGCTGGGTGCCAGAAATATCTTTGGAAGAAGGTGTTGAGAAGACAGTAGATTATTACCGTAATAAATTATCATGAAAATTTTTATAACAGGTTCGGAAAGTTTTGTGGGAAAAGAGCTTGTGTCACAATGCTTAAAAAATGGCATTGAAGTCGCTGGTATAGATCTTATAGATTTACCGAGTCAAAAATATGAATATAAAAAAATGGATGTCCGTTCGCAAGAAATATCCGATATAATGCCGGTTAATACCGACGCGATAATTCATTTGGCGGCTGTTTCGCGCGAAAGCGACTGCAAAAAGGATTTAAAAAATTGTTTTGATGTCAACGCTGGAGGCACAATAAATATTATTGATGCGGCTATAAAGAATAAAGCGCATAATTTTATTTTTGCGTCGAGCGAATGGGTCTATGGAGAGAGCGAGGCCGTTAAAAAAGAGACCGATCAGACGCTGAACACATCATCCCCGTATGCATTATCAAAAATCATTGGGGAGTGCGCGTTGCGTCAGCGTTATGAAGAATCAAAGATGAATGTTGTGGTTCTGCGGTTCGGCATCATTTACGGCCCAAGAAAAAATAACTGGGCCGCCGTGGAATCCTTGTTCAATTCGGTAGCAACGAAAGATACCGTTGAAGTCGGCTCTTTAAAAACCGGAAGGAATTTCATTCATGTAAGCGACATCGCGTCCGGCATTATCGCGTCCCTGCGGTTGCCGGGATTTAACATTATCAATCTGGCCGGTTCGCAATTGATCACTTTGGGTGATATTTTGGATGAATCCTGCAAAATTTTGGGGAGGCATCTAAAGATCATTGATCAGGGGAAGCCGTCCGTGGTGCGGAGTATCTCCAATCAGAAGGCAAAAGAGATTTTGAATTGGGAACCGGCATACGATCTGGAAAAAGGCCTGAAAAATATTAAGAGCGCGACATTGACAAATGCGTCATAGATATCCTATCTTATACTAAGATTCTTTTGAGAAATTTCGCAGAAGAAGGGAACAAGCGATGAAAATGAAAATTTTCCCGAGAAAGCTATCCGGCGCTTTTGAGGTTGTAACGGAAGTATTTTCCGATAACAGGGGCTCGATGGAGCGGATTTATGATAAATCTATTTTTGAAAGTTTTACGGGTTTCGACTTCGTTCAAGACAGTCTTTCTTATACAAAAAAGAAAAATACCGTACGCGGATTCCACGTTTCTTTGCCGCCGTCTCAAGAGGGAAAGATTATTACGGCAGCTCATGGAAAGATGCTTTGGGTCATAGTTGATATAAGAAAGGGAAGCCACACGTTCGGGCAGTGGGATATGATCGTTCTTTCTCCGGAGAAGCGCAATATGCTTTGCGTTACCCGCGGTTTCGCGCACGGATGCCTTTCTTTGACCGACGATGCCTGTGTAAGCATCAAGGCGGATAATTCTTTTTCCGACGAGCATGTCACGGGTATTATCTGGAACGATCCTACCCTGAAAATTGACTGGCCTTTGAACGGAGCGGAGCCGATAATTTCGGAAGCGCACAGAAAATTAGGCACGTTCGCGGACTTTGTAAATAAATACGGCGGACTGCCGGGAGAAACAAAATATCTGAATGTGGTTCCAAATTACAGCGCGGAGCGGGTGCCTACGGCAAGAATGCGCTTTGAGAACAGTCTTTTGATTCCAAGGCGAGTAACTATCGAAACTATTTTCGAGTGCAATTTTCATTGCCCGATGTGCCCCATTGACCTGCCTTCAAGACGCACCAAAGGCCCGATGGAATGGGATCTGTATAAAAAGATCATCGATGAGCTGGTCCCTTACCGCGAACACATTGAGATGATGGATCTCTTTTCTTTGGGCGAGCCGCTTATGGATAGACTGATCTTTAAAAGGATCAAGTATGCAAAAGATACCGGGTTTAAGAACCTGGGGATTTCAACTAACGCCAGTCTTTTGACTGCAAGAAACCAAAAGCTTTTTTTTGAGAGCGGAATAGACAATATAATTTTCTCTATCGACGGCGCTACTAAAGAAACTTATGAAGCAATCAGGGTCGGCGGAAACTTTGAGAAAGTCATCGCCAATTGTACCTCAGCCATTGCTCTCAGGAACAAGGGTAATTATAAAACAAAATTCCTAGTGCGCTTCACAAGACAGGATAAGAACCGCCGCGAATGGCCGGAATTTTGCAAATTTTGGGAAAGCAAGATCGACCGTTCCCGCGGAGATTTCCTCGGCGTTTACGAAGCCCATACGTGGGGCGGTACGACAGGAAACAAGAACGACATTCTCCATAACGGACGCGATGAAGCGATTGAAAAATTGCCCTGTTACCTGATATATGACATCTTGAACATTTTGGCGGACGGCACGGTTCCCATGTGCCACGAAGACTGGTTAAACGGTGGCTATAACTGCGGAAATGTAAAAGACGCCGGTCCAATTGAAGTTTTCAATTCTTCGAAATATCGGAAATACCGCGAGATCCATTCCGCCGGCGACAAAGCGAAGATGAAGATATGCAAAGGCTGTACAGTTCTCTATAGTGAAAGCACCAAGCAATATTTCTAAAATTCAAATCAAGACCTCTTTTCCACCTTGCGAAAGGGGTCTTTTTTGCTATACTGATCCGTATTAATGGCCGGAAATCTAAAATGGGATATTTATATCAAACACGCCGAAAAATACGTCGAACATATAGCCACTTGAAGGAGCGGCTTACAAGCGTAAGTGCTTTTTTGATTCCCGATATACGCAATTCTCAACTGCCACCGTACGATTTATTTAAGAGATTAATGCTATTTCTCAAGGTAAATAGCTATACCTTACTGCAGATCCCGCGTCTAAACGCTATGTATTTTTTTTCAAAGGCAATCGACAGTTTCCGTATCGAAGGCGACATAGTCGAGTGCGGCGTATGGAACGGCGGATCGGCCGCCATTATGGCATACGTTTCAAACAATTCAATATACAAAAGAAAAATATGGCTATTTGACTCGTTTCAGGGATTGCCTCCTCCGACCGCGAAAGACACCGCAAAAGCTTTTAAAAGATATTTTCCCGGCATGTGTTCCGGATCGCGCCGGCGCGTCGAAGAAATTTTATCTGCTCTAAAAATTTTTCCAGCGAGAATCCATATTGTCGAAGGATGGTTCGCGGATACTTTTCCTAAGGCGCGCGTGGAGCATATTGCCATTTTGCATATTGACGCGGATTTTTATGAATCAGTAAAGCTTTCTTTGGAAAAATTCTACCCCGCGGTGCAGAGAGGCGGCTATATAGTCCTGGACGACTATGGCACATGGGAAGGATGCAAAGCGGCAGTTGATGAATTTCTAACACAACAGACGCAGCCTATCAATCTTATGCGCATTGATAAAAACGCGTATTACTTCAGAAAACTATAGCAATATATAAAATATATGTTTAGAGAAATCAAAAACAAGAAGATTCTGGTTACCGGTGCCAGTTCCGGCATAGGTGCGGCAATAGCGAAGTTATTTATTGAACACGGCGCCGTAGTCGGACTGCATTATTTAAAAAACAAGGAAGGCGCGGAAAATATTCAAAAATCGGCGGCGAAGGGAATGGCCGAGATTTTTCAGGGCGACCTGTTTGAAGAAAATTCGAGAAAGCAATTGGTGCCGGAGTTCGTCCGGAAATTCGGAGGCATCGATGTGCTTATCAATAACGCCGGGGCGTGCCACGAATACAAACATTTTTCCGGGATTACCGAAGCAGAGTGGGATAAGATGTTTGATTTGCACGCGAAAGCCCCCTTTTATTTAACAAGAAGCGCTTTTGTCCATATGGAGAAGCAGAAATGGGGCAGGATTATTAATATAAGCACTATTGCGACAGAACACGCAGGCGCCAATAATATGCATTATTATTCTTCCAAGACTGCAGCCGACGCGTTCACGAAGGGCTTTGCGAAAGAAGGCGTGGCTAATAACATTTTGGTAAACACCATAAGATGCGGTGTTATTGATACTCCTATGCGGACAAAAATATCCGGATACGACGAGGAAAGATTTTTAAAACGGGTCGCTATGATACCCCTGAAGCGCGCCGGCAAGCCGCTTGATATAGCGCGGCTGGTTTTGTTTCTGGCTTCAGAGTGCGGAGACTTTATGACCGGAGAAACGTTTACTGTAGCAGGGGGCGAATAGACCTCCCGGATTATTTTTTTATGGAGTATAAGAGTAATATCAATATTGCAAAAGAGGTTTTAAGGCTTAGGCACAGCCAGATGATCGTGAACGAGAAGTATAAATCAGGCTTATTTAAGGTGCCGATACATTTGGCGCTAGGCCACGAAGCGATCGCTGTTGCCGTAGATTCGGTAATGGAAGCAAATGATAAGCTCGTTTGTTCCCACAGGAATATTCATTACAATCTCGCAAGAGCCAAAGTATTAAAGCCGATATTGGATGAGTATCTGTTAAAGAAAGAAGGCTTGGCCGGGGCCGAGCTTGGCTCGATGAATTTGGCGAATGCAAGTAAAAATATCATATATACTTCAAGCATCCTCGGCAATAATTTGCCCGTTGCCGCCGGGCTCGCGCTCGCGGAGAAAGTAAAAGGCGGAGGCGTTGTTATGGTGGAAACAGGGGATGGCGCAATTGAAGAAGGAAGTTTTTACGAAAGCATGCTTTTTATGAAAAGCCATGCTCTGCCGGTTTTGGTCATTGTTGAAAATAACGGCTGGTCGCTCGCGACCGAGATCAGCGAAAGAAGGGCCGAGATCAATCTTTCGAAATTTGCCGAGTCTTTAGGTGCTGGGTTCGAGAAATTGAGCGGAAATGACGTTTATAAATATATTGAGCGGATGAAAGAGCTCCGCGAGCGCGCTTTAAAGGATTCGTCACCCGTGGTTATTGAGGTTATGTTTGAGACTTTGGGAGGGTGGTATGTGGAAAAAGACGACAAAACCGGAGAAAGATATATTAATTACCATTCCGGTCCGTCTCCGAAGATAGAGATCAAGGAATTGCCCGAGATCGCGCATTCGGCAAGCGACCCGGTTTTTGTTCTGCGGGAGTATTTTAAGGAAGACATCCTTGGATCAATTGCGAAAGAAATTTTAAAAACCGTTAAAGAAGAAATAAACGAAGCATGAAATACGTTCAATATTTAAATGAACTTATTAATAAAAGAATTTCGGCGACGGAGCAGTTGGTTATTTTTGGGCAGAATATTGCCGCAGGATCCTGCCTTTCGGGCCTCACACGAGGGCTTAAAATACGAAAGGGCGGGCTTATCATAAACACTCCCAATTCCGAGAACACATTGGTGGGCCTTGGATTTGGAATGATGTTCGGAGGCGTTTCTTCCGTATTTTTTATGAAACAGCAAGATTTTCTCCTGCTTGGCATTGACCAATTGGTAGATACGTATAATTTTATCAGGAGAAAAGATCCCAAGGCCTCTTTTACGATAGTATTTATCATTGTAGACGACGGATATAGCGGTTTGCAGTCAAGTTTGAATAATTTCGGTGATTTCTGCTCCATGGCAAGAATTCCAGGCTTTACCATAACCAACAAGCTGGACGCGAAAGAAATAATAAATACCAACATTGTATCTCCGGGCTTCAGAATTATAGGTGTCAGTCAGCGATTGTTCAATACGGAGCTTCAGGAGATGAATAAGATATATTCAAATGATGAAAAAACAATATTTCAATATACGGAAGGGGATGGCGCGACAATCGCATGTTTTAATCTGTCGTTCCCATACGGCCTTGAGCTTCATAATAAATTAAAAGAAAAAAATATCGAATCGTCTCTATTTTCCGTAAACGCCCTGACCCCCGTCATCTGGGACAAAATTATTGAAAACGCAAAAAAGACCAAAAATCTGGTTATAATTGATGACAGTAAGAGCGAGAATCTTTCTTGCGATAATTTAGCCGCATGCGCGCTCGAACAATGCGCGCTGGATAACAAGATAGTTATCAGAAGAAAATTCCTCTCGAATGACTGGCTTTTCCCGAATGCGGATCAGTTAAGCATCGATTATAGCGGCATTATCAACAAATTATCGCGGGCGATAAAAAAGTAAATTAATATCTGCTATGAAGACAATTATAAATGAGCCCTTGGTCAGCGTGGGATTTACCACAAAAGATCGTGCAAATCTTTTGTCGGCTGCTTTAGAGTCGCTCCTTAGCCAGACATATAAGAATATCGAATTCATTGTTTCGGACAATGCGTCGTCCGACAATACTGAAAATGTAATACATGCATACGCCGCAAAGGATTCCCGCATCCGTTATATGCGGCAAAGTGTTGATATAGGTGGCTTAGAAAATATGGCGTTTACGCTGCAAGAGGCTCGCGGGGAATATTTTATGTGGGCGGCGGATGACGATTGGTGGGACCCGCGTTTTGTGGAATCGCTTGTTTCTGCGCTCGAAAAAAATCCTGATTACGGCGTTGCTATGAGCCATTATTATGATAAAAAAATTGTTGATGGCAGGGATATTGACGGCAAACTGAGAGCTCATGATTACACCAATATGTCTCATTCAGATTTATACAAGTTGTATATCGGCCGCCGTAAATCTTTTTTAGGTTTAGTTTCAGGACCCCAGCCGCCGCCTATTTTTATAGGCGGTTTGTATAGGACGAATTTACGCAAGAAAATGAGCATTCCATTGTGCTATAATGGAATATATATATTTCTTTCGGAAGCCGCTTTAGCCACAAGATTTTATTCGGTGCCTGACGCGCTATTTATCAAATTCAGTGATCCGCGGCCGCATAAAGAAAGGCACGCCAATCATTCGTATCAGCGAGTCCACGAACAACCTTTTGCTGTTACCCGTTATGCTATTATTCTTGTGTCACATCTTCTTTTTTCCAAGGCTATACCTCTTCACAGAAAGGTTTTAATTTTCCGTCCATGGATTGAACGTGTTTGGCGATATAAGCGCGCGATAGCGTATGAGTTGATTAAAAGAAATGCATGGACCGGTTTATAAAGTCAGCGAAATTATTATTTTCAAAACGCCAGAGACAAATATTATGGCGGACACGCCGCTTGCATTTACCGCTATAATCCGTTATAATCCACTATATGCTATATAGCGTTAATTACTGATCAAATTTATGGATGACATTATCAGAAAATTTGATCATCGGATAAAAAATCCCGATCCTCACATTGTGGCTCTTTTGGCCGAAATCGATGGTATTCGTGGAGAATTTAAATCTGGTTTGCGAATGACTCCGCGGGCAATTATCAACCTCCGTAAATCAACACTCATTACCTCTTCCGGCGCTTCTACTCGTATCGAGGGCGCAAAACTGACAGACGAGGATGTCGAGAAGATTATGCGCGGCATTGCTGTCTCTAAATTTGCGGAACGCGATTCTCAAGAAGTACAGGGCTACCTGGAAACGCTTCAGAATGTTTTTGAGAGCTTTCGGACCTTGCCGCTTCGGGAGAGCGTCATCGTTTCGCTTCACAACCAACTTCTTAAATATTCGACTAAAGATAACGTACATCGCGACGGCTACAAAAAGAAAGAGAATACGGTCGGCGTTCTTGGACCGGATGGCAAAGTGGTACAGATAATATTTGAAACCACTCCGGCATTTCTTACCGGAAAAGAAATGCAGGAGCTTGTTGATTGGACAAATGACGCTATTCTGAAGAATCGTTTCCATCAGCTTCTTGTCATAGCCAATTTTATTGTCGAGTTTTTAAAAATCCACCCGTTTGAGGACGGCAATGGGCGTCTTTCGCGGGTCCTTACAAACCTTTTGCTTTTGCATTCCGGTTACCAGTTTATGCAGTATGTGTCTCACGAGCAGATCGTTGAGCGCCACAAGGACGAATACTACGTCGCGCTCCGCAAATCTCAAGAGACGTTTAGGACAGATCATGACACCATTGCGCCGTGGCTTAATTTCTTTTTGTCTGTTGTACGCGAACAAGCCGCAACGGCACTTTCTTATTTGGAAGAGGAAAAAGTTGAAGATACGCTTTCGCCGAAACAATTTGAGGTATGGAAGCATATCTCAAGTGTGGAAGAAGCTGCGCCGAGCGAAATAGTAAAAGCAACAAATATTGCGCTTGGTACAGTACGCCAAGCACTTAATAGCTTGGTTGAACTTGGAATGGTTAAGCGTATCGGGCGAGGCCGAAGCACCAGATACCGCAAATTATAGCAAAAATCTTTTTTGCTGTATTATAAATATCATTTATGATCAGAAAAATTGCAAAATTATTTTTTTTCAAAATGCCAGAGACAAATATTATGGCGGAGCTGTGAGCTTCAAGCGCAAGAGGACGCGACTCTTGATTTGTTTTTAATTAAAAGTTAAAGTTAGCGTATGAATGATATTTTAAAAAATACCGATATACAGCAGATAGCGGAAAAAGGCGCAACAATATATGAGCGGGTAAAGGATAATTACGGTCAGGAAGAAAAAGGAAAATTTGTGGCAATAGAGGTTGAAAGCGGAAAAGTTTACTTGGGTTCCACGAGCGCCGAAGCATTGGAAATTGCCAGAAAAAATCATCCGGATAAAGTTTTTTACGTTGTCAAAATAGGCTTTGATTTTGCGGAATCAATGGCCGAATATTTTACAGGAATTCATTGATAGTTCCTGAATATGATCAGCGGGAAATTTATAGGCAATATTCCGTTAATTAGAGTTGCGGTAGCATCCGGGTACGCCGTACGTACTCCGCTTGTTGTTTTAGATTCCGGTTTTACCGGAGATTTGCAGGTGTCTTCTAAAGTTGCTGAAGAATTAAGGTTACAGCCGATTGGCGCAACATCTGCGAGAATCGCTGATGGAAAAATCATACAAGTGCCTGTTGCTTTGGCTTCCGCAGCCATGGAGGGAGAAATGCGCTCAATCGAAGTTTTGATATCCGAAGGCATGCCGCTGATAGGCATCGGTTTTCTTTCTAAATTCGGATACAAAGCCAGCTTGGATTGTAAAAATAAAACAGTTTCTATGGAAATAGTCTGGCAGAAATAACTTTCATCAGTCATGATCGTAAAACTCGGGAAATTATTATTTTCAAAACGCCAGAGACAAATATTATGGCGAATACGGGTTAATTTTTCTTTCTTAAGACGGTTAAGTGCGGGCTCAAAGGCGGGCGTTTTTGGCATAGCTGTCTCTTCTGTAAAACTGGCGTTCAAAGAAATGGATACTATAATGGGTCGTTTGGATTATCCTAAGGCGGATATTTTTATGGAGCTCGATTCTTTGCGGGGCATTAAGCGGCTTGGAGCTTGCACTAAAGAACCGGAGACGGTTGAGTGGATAGAAACCCAGGTAAAAAAGGGAGATGTTTTTTATGACGTCGGGGCGAATGTCGGGGCTTTTTCGTTTGTCGCGTCCACGGTAGCTGGCAACAACGGCAAAGTTTACGCGTTTGAGCCGGGTGCTTCGACATATGCCATTTTGAGCCGGAATGTTTTTTTGAATAACGCGGAGGGAAGGATAATCCCTATGGGCGTGGCGTTTTCAGACAACACGGTGTTAAACAAACTTGTGTATTCGAGCATTACTGCGGGAGAGGCCCAGCACAATTGGGGAGGGTCTTCGGAAGGCAAAAGGTTTCAGTTTATCCCAAGTTACAAAATGGATGATTTTATAGAAATTTTTAAAATTGAACCGCCGAATCATATAAAGATAGATGTTGACGGGCACGAGATGAACGTGCTTTTTGGTGCGAAAAAAACATTGGAGAATCCGGAATTACGGTCTCTGCTTATTGAGATAGATGAGTCGGCGGCGGGATATAAAGATATTTATCAATTGCTTTCCAATGCCGGCTTTTCGCTCGATTCCAAGCATAGACGCAACGCTACTACTTTTAACTGTATTTTTTTGAGAAAATAGGCTGTGAATAACTTTTGGCCTATATGGAGGCATTACTGCGGTCTCCCAAGACAGTTTTTACAACGAAAGACATCGCTTTGCTGTGGGGAGAAGCCAGCAAAAATGCGGCAAGCGTAAGGTTGAACAATTACGTAAAAGCGGGGAAATTGACAAGAGTTCACCGCGGCATATATGCAAAAGACAAAAATTATAATCGATTTGAATTAGCGACCAGAATTTATACCCCATCGTATATCAGTTTTGAAACAGTATTAACGCGCTCAGGGATCAATTTTCAATATTACGGGAATATTTTTGTTGCGTCGTATGTTACCAGGGACATTGTAATCGACGGACAAAATATATCCTTTATCCGGATGAAGGATTATGTGCTCGCAAATGCAACGGGCGTTTTGCATTCTGACGGAATTGCGATGGCGACAAAAGAGCGTGCATTTTTGGACAGAATTTATATCAGCAAAGATTATCATTTTGATGTTTTAGACACGCTGGATTGGGATAAGGTTTTTGAAATATTACCGATTTACAGCAACAAACGGATGGCAAAGAAAACTAAAGAGTATTTTGAATATTATAAAAGTAACAAATAAATTGCATGGCTTTAGATTATTCAAAACACAAGAATATTTTGCTGCAAATATTAAAAGATATTTATTCGGATAATGAGATTGCGCCTTATCTTGGTTTTAAGGGCGGCACCGCGGCACTGCTATTTTACGGATTGAGCCGCGATTCGGTTGACCTGGATTTCGACCTTTTGGATGAAAGCAAAGAAGCCGAGGTATTTAAAAAAATTCAAGAGATCGCCGCAAGCTACGGGAAAATAATTGATTCACGGGTAAAACGATTTAATCTTGTTACAATAATCTCTTATGAATTAAAGGCGCAGCACGTAAAAATCGAGGTTAACCGAAGAAGTTTTGGTTCCAAATATGATTTGAAAACGTTTCTTGGTATTTCAATGCTCGTCATGGTTCGTGAGGATATGTTTGCGCACAAACTTACCGCTATGTGCGAGCGGTTTGGCAAAGCGAAATGCATTGATTTGCTGGAGAAAATGGATAATAAAAATATCCTTTCGGGTATGGGAGAATTGCTTGCGGAAAAACAAAAAATTTGGGCAAGAGCCAAGCTTAAAAATGACACCATTTTTTTGCTTAAATTGATGCTGGAGAGTGAGAAATCAAACCGCGCCGTAAAATAAAATATCTGCCCGACCACCTTTAACTGTATTTTTGTAAGGTAAAACAAAGATATATAAAGCATTTACGCTATAAAGCGATTTCTTTCGGATCCGCCGCCGGCAGATCTCCCAATTTAATTAAAGGATATAGCAAAGGGAAAGCAAGCCGCCGCTTTTGACGAAAAATTTATGGTAACAAAACAGCAGATTCTCTAGTTCTAATCCTAGATGAGAATTTTTGGAGATAAAATGCGTCTAAAAAACAAAGTAGCCGTTGTTACCGGAGGCGGAGGGGGAATCGGCGAGGGAATTGTGAATTGCCTCGCTAAAGCCGGGGCGAATGTTGTTGTGGCCGACGTGAATTTGAAGAACGCTATCAAAGCGGCGAAAGCCGCCGAAAAAAAATACAGAAAGAAAACTCACGCAATACTCGTGGATGTTTCCAAAACCGCTTCGGTGGAAAAAATGTTCTCGGAGACTCTGAAAAAATTCGGCAGGCTTGATATTTTGGTAAACAACGTCGGAATTTCCGGGACTATCGGACTGCCGTTTGATAAAAATACGGACGATGAGTGGCTCAAAATTTTGGATACGAACCTTGTGTCCGTTTTTCGCACCGCGAAGGCCGTTGCGCCGCATTTTCGCAATCAAAAGTCAGGAAGGATAATCAGCATTGCTTCCATTGCCGGGCAGATGCCGGGGCCGATGAAGCCTGCGTATTCGGTCTCCAAAATGGGTATCATTACGCTGACGCGCATCCTTGCCGAGGAATTTGCACTTTTCAATGTTACGGTAAACGCCATTAATCCGGGGCTTTTGTACACGCCGCTTTGGGAAAAGCTTTCCCATCAGCATAAAGAAAGATTTCCCGAGGAATACGGAAAGATGAACGACTACGATATTTTTATGAAGCGAACGCTGGAGCTGACTCCTCTGAAACGCCCGCAGAAGCCGGAAGATATCGGCAACGCCGTTGTGTTCTTAGCTTCCGACGAAGCGTCGGAGATTACCGGCGACGTCCTGCAGGTAAACGGCGGAGTTATCAGACATTAATTTACGAAACCAATCCTATTGTGGATTGGTTTTTTATTGTATATTAAACCAATATGAAAATACTTCTTACAACAACAGCGTCGTTTTCAAAAACAGTTGAAGAATCGGACTTAAAAGAGATTTTAGCGGAAAATGGCATTGAAGTAATTTTACAGCCGAGGCTTGAGGCGCCGTTCTCTTTTGACGCGGAAAAAGTTTTCGGCCTTGTCGCCGGGCACAACCCGATGGGTGAACTGATACATGCGGATGCCGGAGTTGCCAAAAAGTTTACAAATCTGAAAATTGTTTCTCCGTTCGGAATAGGCATTGACCATATTGATTTTGAAGGATTAAAAAAAGCCGGAGTAAATCCGATAACCCTCCCGCATTTTTCAAAGCGGACCGTCGCGGAGCTCGCGGTCGGAATGCTTTTTTCGCTGGCGCGGAAACTTGTCTCTTTAGACGGCGCGATGAAAAACGGGGTATGGGAACGCGTCAACGGACAGGGAATATTCGGAAAAACTATCGGGATAGTAGGGTTGGGGAGCATCGGAAAAGAAGTTGCGATAATTTCGCACGGTCTCGGAATGAAAATTTTGGCGAACGATCTTGTTTATGACGAAGAATTTAACAAAAAATACAGCGTGGAAAAAGCGGGTTTAGATGAGCTTTTGCAGAAAAGCGATTTTATAACTTTGCATGTGCCGCTGACGGATAAGACCGCGAACATGATTGACGAAAGTGCGTTCTCAAAAATGAAGCGTGGGGTTTTATTCGTCAACGCCGCAAGAGGCGAAGCGGTTGATGAATCAGCACTTCTCGAAGCACTAGAGTCAGGCAGGGTCGCGGGTGCTGCGCTTGATGTGTATTCGGCGGAGCCGCCGTTTTCCGGTAAGGTGTCCGCGAAGCTTGTTTCGCACCCTGATGTTATCGCAACGCCTCACGTAGGCGCTTTTACGCCGGAAATACGCTACACCATCTCCAAGAAGATATGCGATGAGTTTGCGCCTTATAGCGCGTAAGCCTGTTGTAACAAAGATTAATTTGGGTTAGTTTTCTAATCAGAGTACTTAGAAAGGGAGACCTGATTATGAATACCAAAGAAAGAGAGCTCGTTGCACTTTTAAAAACCATGCGCGAAAAGTATGGCGTATTGGGAGTTAAGGCCGAATTTGAAGCGGAAGGTACGCGCATGCCGGAACTTTTGCGCCTTAAAGATGTATCGTCAAAAGCCGGAGGAATTCTGGCTCTCAAGATCGGCGGACCGGAAGATGTCTGGGGTATTGAGCAGGCAATGGATGTCGGAGTTGACGAAATTGTCGCACCAATGGTGGAGGGTTCGTACGCGCTAAAAAAATTCATGGATGCGTTCAAAAAGGTCGTCAACGAGGACGAAAGAGAAGATACTGTCGCTGCTGTGAATGTTGAGACCGCACAGACTTACGGGAATATCGACGCGCTTATCGAGACCGGCGTAAAGAACGGCCTTCACGGCGTTACCGTGGGCCGGGTGGACCTCATCGGTTCCATGGGCTTAAAGCGCGATTCCATCAATTCGCCGAAGGTTTTCAAGATCACGGAATCTATTTGCAGGAAAGCAAAGGCCGCGGGACTCCGTACGGTGGTCGGAGGAGGAATCGAAAAGGAATCTTTCGATTTCATCCGAAAATTAACCGAAGCAAATTTGATTGACCGCTTTGAGACTAGAAAAATTATTTTCGACGCGAAAGTTGCAGCATCAGATCAAAAGAAATATGAGGACGGCGTGCGCGACGCGCACCGGTTCGACGACATGTGGCTGCACAATAAGCAGGGGCATTACTCGAAGATTGCAGGGGAAGATAAGGCGAACTTCGAGAAGCTGGCAAAGCGCATAGCGAGTTAGGAAGGCGTTATGACGGAAAAAAAACATAAGCCGCCGAGAGCGATTGAACGTCCGATCGTTTTGGTTGGAGCCAAGGGATTCTGGGAAAACCGCAGATTGGCCGGGGGAAAATTACCGGAGAGTTTTCGGCAGTTTTTTTCAAATGATTTGCAGGCTGAGAAAAAGCTGGCGCATGATGTTGTGGCAATCGTTGCCGCGGATCAGCCGATAAGTGCCGGCATCATGGATTCCTATCCGAATTTACGGACGATAGCGCGTACAGGTACGGGCTACGACAATATCGACGTGAGTGCGGCTCACGCGCGGAACATCGCTGTTTCGCGCGTAGCCGAGCTCAATGCTGAGCCCGTGAGTGAATTTGCGGTGGGACTGATGATTGCGCTTATCCGGAACTTTATCGGTGTCCATGAAAAGATGTGCGGAGGGAAATGGGACCGGTACAAGGGGATGCTTATCTCTGAAATGACCGTAGGCATCGCGGGACTCGGCGCCATAGGAAGGTCTTTGGCAAGAAAGCTTCACTCTCTTGGCGTAAAAAGATTGATAGGATGGAACAGGACTCTGCGTCCTCAGGTCGGGAACACAGTCTTAAATACTCATCTTGAGCTCTGTATTCTTGAAAAGCTGATGAAAGAAAGCGACATCGTGGTCGTGGCCCTCGCTCTAGTACCGGAAACCAAACATCTGATTGATAAGCGCATGCTTTCAAAAATGAAAAGTACCGCTTATCTGGTTAATGTTTCGCGCGGGGCCGTTGTGGACGAGGATGCCCTTGCCGAACATATGTCGGCAGGCAAAATCGCCGGCGTTGCGCTGGATGTTTTTTCGCTTGAGCCGCCGGCGGGCGATCTTTTCAGCGAACCTTTTATGCAAAAGCTCGTGAGCTGCGCAAAACACGGAGGAAATGTGATTCTTTCTCCGCACAACGCGTTCCGCACGAAAAACTCGGAGGAAATGATATCACTGCGCGTGGCGGAAAATGTAGCTAAAGTTATTTCTGGGAATACCGAAGACATAGAATTAGTTTAAATGCCGGGCAATAACGCCCGGTATTTTTATTGCTTTAGCAATAATCCCGCCGATGGCGGGATGAAAACTAAAGTTTTCATTTGATAGCAACTATTGATTTGGTGTAGAGTTATAAATACTAACATATGATGATAACAAAAATAGAGGTATTTCACGCTGATGCGGGCTGGAGGCCCTGGACATTCGTCAAAATCTCAACAGACGGCGGCTTGACCGGCTGGAGCGAATGTACGGATTCGCACGGTTCCCCGCACGGCATTGAGGGCGTGGTAAAAGATCTGGGTCCGTTGCTTGTGGGCCAGAACCCTTGCGATACAGAAAAACTTTATTGGCTGATGTATTCAAGAACCCGCCAGAGCGCCGGGAGCATTATTCAAAAAGCTATAGGCGGAATAGAAAACGCACTGCTCGACATAAAAGCAAAATCTTTTGATGTGCCAGTTTATGATCTCTTCGGCGGGAAGGTTAGGGAGCGGCTCCCGCTTTATTGGTCGCATTGCGGTACGTCGCGCGTGAGGGCATGGGATATTGTCAAAAAGGAACGCATTAAATCCGAAGACGACGTAAAAAAATTCGGCAAAGAAATTTTAAAAAGCGGTTTCCGCGCGATAAAAATAAATCCCGGATTTTTGGACGGAGAGAACTCTTTTGTTTATATGCCCGGTTTCGCAAAGAGCGCCGGAGGACCCGAGCTTAATGCGGACCGCGATGTTACGAAAAAAATAGAGCGTTGGGTGAGCAGTTTGCGGGATGCGGTCGGCGATAAAATAGATATTATTTTGGACCTCAATTACAATTTTAAAACAGAAGGGTATATTAAGATCGGCCGGATGCTTGAAAAATACAATTTACTTTGGCTGGAAATTGATACTTATGACCCGGAGGCCCTGCGTCAGATCAAAGATTCTGTGAAGATACCGGTTTGCTCCGGAGAAAATCTTTACGGCGCGCGCCAATACAAGCCGTATTTTGAGCGGCACGCCATGGACATTGTGAGTGTGGACGCGATCTGGAACGGACTTATGGGTTCAAAAAAGATAGCCGACATGGCGGAAATATATGAAATGAATGTTGTGCCGCACAATTACAACGGACACCTTTCAACTTTCATCAGCGCGCAATTTTGCGCAATGATACCGAATTTCAGAATTATGGAGATAGATGTGGATGATGTGCCGTGGAGAGACGAATTGTTTACTGATAAGCCGAAGGTGGAAAAAGGCGAGCTGATACTCGGCGGCAAACCGGGCTGGGGCTGCGATATTAACGAAAAAGCTCTAAAGAAACATCCTTGGCCGAAATAATAAAGAAAAGCTATATTGATAAAATTTTAGCTTTGCCGGCATCGGCCGGCAAAAAAATGCTTTTTAAGTCCTCTTTTGCTCCACTTGGTATTTTGGAGGACCATATGGTTTCCAATGATGCGGAGGTTCACGCAGCCGAAGGCGACCTTTGGTATTGTCTGGAGGGAGAAGTAAATTTTATTTACGGCGGAGAGCTGACCGAGCCATGGTTTGTAAAAGACAAGGAAGGCAATGAAAACAAAAATGAACAGAGGGCAAAAGAGATAAAGGGAGGCGCGGAAACTGTTTTAAAGCCCGGAGACTGGCTCTGGGTAGCTCCGGGCGAACCGCATCAGCATAATTGCGAAAAAACAGCACGCCTTGTGATAATAAAGGTGCCGAAAACTTAATAAGTAATTTTATCGTTTTAGTAATATGGCTAATAGTACGGCATTAAAAGTCTTGGGAGTGGTAGGGGCGCGCTCGGGTTCAAAAAGCATCCCGCACAAGAACATCAAGCCGCTTTTTGGAAAGCCCTTGATGGCCTGGATAATTGAGGCGGCTAAGAACTCGCCTTATGTAACGCGTCTTTTGCTTTCTACGGATTCCCCAGAATATCAGGCGGTGGGCCGTAAATACGGAGCCGAGGCTCTTTTTTTACGTCCGGCTGAATTTTCCAATGATACTGCTTCCGATATTGACTATCTTACACATGCGGTCAGCTGGGTTGAAAAAAATGAAGGCTGGAAGCCTGATGTTGTGTTGCGTCTGCCTCCGACGACACCGCTTTGCACTACGGCTTCTATAAACGCCTGCATTGAACATTTGATAAAAGACCCCGAGGCGACTTCAGCACGCACGATTACGACGGCAAGCAAGCATCCTTACAAACTTTGGAAAATTGTGGGCGAAGAATTGCATCCGTTTGTACCGAAAGAATGGTCCGGACTTCGCGAGCCGTCGGCAACCGCGCGCCAATTTTACAACGTGAACGCGTATTCACATGTTGATGTTATCGCGGTCCGCAGAGACACCCTGATGAACGAAGGACTGCTTACGGGCAAGAAAACAAAGTTCGTGATGTTAAACAAAACGGATGCGGTGGATATAGATACCGAGCACGATTTTTTGCTCGCGGAATTTTTATTAAAAAAGAGCATGGGAAATGAAACTAATATATCTTGATGGGCCCGAAAACAATTTTTATAACAAGTTTTCACCCTTTGATATCGCGGAATATTTTGTCTACTCCGCTGATAGGAAGATTGATAGGTGAAAACGGCTTGCGGGTTGTTGTTATCGCTCCGCAGAAGAAAAAATCTTTTTTTGAAAGAGAGCTGTCGGGCTCCGGAGCCGTGCTTGAATTTGTAAATACCCGCCTTCAGCTCAGAGATAAATTGTTGCGCTATTTGTCACTGGCGGCGCTTGATTCGCGTTCGCTTAAGATAAAACGTTCGTCGAAGATGCGTACAACCTCCGCATTTTTCGGGAAGATCGCCGCAAATTCTTTCGGATTGCGGCTTACCCGCTATTTAAGCGCGCGCTTCACGCCAAGGGGACTTTTTGATGATTTACTCGGGAAATACGCGCCTCTGCTTATTTTTTCCACCGACGTCCAAAATGAATTCGATGTCAGGCTTTTAATTGAAGCAAAAGACCGCGGAATAAAAACGGTCGGCGCCGTAAGGTCCTGGGATAATCTTACATGTAAGGGAGCGCTGAGAGTAATGCCCGACAAACTTGTTGTAAACAACGAAATATTAAAAAACGAAGCGGTTTCCATGCATAAGGTCAGGCCCGATGCGATAGAAGTAATAGGATGTAAAAGAAAATACCGTTGACCGCGATATTCTGAAGATAATTGATAAAAATTTGGATGATAACTGGCAGGTTCTTGTCCGTTTGCCGCCGACCGACAAAGTATCAAATTTGGAAAATTTCAATGCTTTGGGAAGAATAATTTTTGACCGCCCGGAAAGATTTTTTGCTACGCCGAAAAATAACGAGATATCAAAGTCGTCCGACCGGCGCCTCGCGGATTCGCTTTTTTATTGCGATGCCGTGGTTTCCGGACCTTCAACGATGGCGGTTGATGCGGCGTTTTTTGATAAGCCCGTAGTATTGGCCGGTTTTGACGGAGCGGAAAAACGGCCTTACAAAAAAAGCATTTTAAGATATTATGATTATGATCATTGGAAACAAGTTCTCCGGAGCGGAGGCGCGAAACTTTGCCTTAGTCCGGAGGAATTTGCTTTGGAGTTCGCCCTGGCGGTTTCCGTTAAAAATTCCGGAAGCAGGGAACGCGGAGAATTGGTGCGCGGACAATGCCAATTTACGGACGGAGGTTCGACCGGCAGGCTGCTTAGCGTAATCTTAAAAACGGCCCAAAACGATGGAAAAAAAATTATTTAAGGAGATCGATGATATAGAGCTGAATCACTGGTGGTTTAGAGGAAGAAGAAAAATCATCAGCGGAATTTTAAAGAATTTTGTGCGTTCAAAAAAAGATTCGGCGCTGGATATCGGATTTGGCACGGGACTAAACGCAAATTTATTAAAAGAGCACTCCCTGCGCGTATCCGGGCTCGACCCGGCCTATGAAGCTATTCTGTTTTCAAAATGTAAAAGAAAATACCGTTGACCGCGATATTCTGAAGATAATTGATAAAAATTTGGATGATAACTGGCAGGTTCTTGTCCGTTTGCCGCCGACCGACA
>Ga0075977_102_pt2 | contig 38737 bp, 44 predicted proteins | sample RifGroA2_FD_68053 | JGI IMG/M metagenome (GOLD analysis project Ga0075977, IMG submission 68053) | Parcubacteria bacterium GW2011_GWA2_47_12 | reverse complement strand
TTGGTCTCCCGCTCCCGACGAACTTCTTCGTTGAGTGCGAGCAATCTCTGCACCCTCGCCTCCCTTTCTTCATTGGCGGCCTTCAGTGCCTCCACCTCGGCGGCAAGCATGTCAACCTGACTTGGCGCGTTCGTCTGCACCACAATGGTGGGCGGTGGAGTGTTAGTAACTGAAATCGCCTGCGGACGATGTGTGTTTTTCCCTGAAAGATATCCAACTATCGCAGTGAGTATTAAAATAATTACACCTGCGACGATACCAAGAGTGATTGCGTGTCCTTTTTTCATTTTTTCCTCAACTTTCTTTTTTTGATTGTTTTTTGTTTTTTATTGAATCTTGAATCGTGCTGATTCTGCTATATAGTATAGCATCTCCTGTATTTCTTGTCAAGCCCATTCGTAGCCATTCGTATATTGGTATTCATTCGTATATTGGTATAATAAAGGCATTCTTATGCCTATTACATTTGACGAAGAAAAACAGGAGGAACAACTGACCGACTTGCACGAGCGCGAGGAGCGCGCGCTTGTGCAAACGCAAGCGGAAAAAGCGGGTATTCCTTACATAGACCTAATCCCAACCCCGATTGAATTGGACGCGCTTCGGCTCGTTCCTGAAGCCGAAGCGCGCGCGGCGCAAGTTGCCGGTTTTGCGCTCAATGGAAAGAAAGTGAGCGTTGCCGCGTTTTCGCCAGAAAAGGCGGAGGCGAAAGCCGCACTGAAAAAACTCGCAGGCGCGGGGTACGAGGTTTCTCTTTTTATGACGGAACGGAAGGGCTTGGAAAAAGCGTGGGGGCGATACAAAGACCTTTCATTTTCGCGCGAGGAAAGTGCGGGCTCTATAAGCATCGCGAGCGATGAGGTGTCGGCGCAGGCAAAAAACTTAAAGACGATTGCGGATATTGCTAATGTTTTGCGTTCAGAACTGGCATCAAAACAATCTTCGCGCGTTTCGCGTATTGTGGAAACACTCCTTGCCGGCGCGCTCGCAACCGACGCGTCCGATATTCATTTTGAGCCGGAGAGCGCTTCGGTGCGCGTGCGCGTGCGTTTAGACGGTATGTTGAATGACCTCATCGCCATACCAACGGATTCATTTCAATTCATTCTTTCGCGCATTAAACTCGTGTCGGGGCTCAAGCTCAATGTGCGCGACGAAGCGCAGGACGGCAGATTTAGCGTAAAGGTAGGAGGAACGGAAATAGAAATACGAACTTCTGTGATTCCCGGCTCGTACGGGGAGTCGGTCGTGCTACGCGTTTTGAATCCGGCGACAATTGCGGTGCCGATGGAAGAATTAGGTATGCACCAAAAATTGCGCGCGCTGGTGGAAAAAGAAATCAAAAAACCGAACGGCATGATTTTGACTACTGGTCCCACTGGAAGCGGTAAGACGACGACTCTTTATGCATTTTTGCGAAAGATTTATACGCCTGGCGTGAAGGTTATTACTATTGAAGACCCAATTGAATACCATTTGCAGGGCATCGTGCAAACACAAGTTAATACGGAGGAAAAATATACTTTCTTGGAAGGATTGCGTTCAGCCCTTAGGCAAGACCCTGATGTGATTATGGTCGGCGAAATCCGCGACAGCGAGACCGCAGGCGTCGCCTTGAACGCATCGCTCACTGGCCATATGGTATTTTCAACACTGCACACCAACAACGCGGCTGGAACATTCCCGCGCCTAATAGACCTAGGTGCCGATTCTAAGGTGATGAGCTCGGCAATAACACTCGCGCTCGCTCAGCGCCTTGTGCGCAAACTCTGTCCTGCGTGCAAAAAAGAAGCCGTGCTGACGGCAGACGAAAAAAAGCGTGTGGAAAGCGTGCTGGCGGGGCTTCCATCCGAAGAAGTCGCGCCACAAACAGCAAAAGCGTGGAAGCCGGTCGGGTGCGACAAATGTTCGCAAACAGGATACAAAGGGAGGGTCGGTGTGTTTGAAGGTATTGCGATGGATTCTGCAATAGAGAAAATAATCCGCGAAAATCCGAGCGAGCGCGAGATTCGCGCGGCGGGAAAGCCGCAAGGTATTCTTACAATGCCGCAAGACGGCGTGCTAAAGGCGCTCGCGGGTATAACAACGCTTGAAGAAGTAGAACGCGTGGTCGGATTTAGCGAATAAATGTATTAGGAAACAAAAAAGACGCGTCAAGCAATTGCGCGTGAAGCGAAAGCGGGTACAGTAACAAAAGAAAAGATTTTCCAGAACGCGAATCTCTAAGCAATACTTTTCATATAAATACGAAAAGCAAAACGCAGCTCTTGGGTGTGTTCCCGTCAGAGGCCGTGAAGCATCAAACCGGAACATCCCCGATGGGGCGTCAAAAACCCGAAGGCCTATTGCTTAGAGATTCGCGCGCTTGAACTAAAAGTAGCGTAGCATAGTTTAATTTTATTGTCAATGCCCACACACGCAAAAGACCTGCCTGTCGGCAGGCAGGAAAAAATTAAGACGGAAACCGACATTGGAGCGCGGCGGGACGCCTTTCTGGACGCCGCGCTACGTCCGTCGTCATTTGACGAATATATTGGACAGAAACAGGTTACGGAAAACCTAAAAATCCTAATAGAAGCAGCGCGCGAGCGCAAACATCCTCCTGAACATATACTTTTTTACGGGCCGCCCGGGCTCGGCAAGACGACTCTCGCGCACCTGATTGCAAAAGAAATGGGCGCGCAGATGAAATCCACCTCCGGACCTGCGATTGAGAAAGTTGGCGACCTTGCTTCCATACTCACGAACCTTTCTGCGGGCGATATTTTGTTTATTGACGAAATACACCGCCTCAACCGCTCTATTGAGGAAGTGTTGTATCCGGCGATGGAGTCGGGAGAACTGCACATCATTATAGGCAAAGGGCCGTCGGCGCGCACAATTCAACTGGAACTTCCGCCCTTTACCCTTCTCGCCGCAACGACGCGCATCGCGCTTCTCTCTGCCCCCCTCCGCTCGCGCTTCGGGGGCGGCGTATTTCGCTTGGAATTTTACGCGCCCGAAGAAATTGAGAAAATTATCCGCCGCTCCGCGGGGCTTCTTAAAATAAGAATAGACGAGGGCGCGGCGCGCGAGATTGCCGCGCGAAGTCGCGCGACTCCGCGCATTGGGAACTATTTACTCAAGCGTTGTCGCGATTTCGCGCAAATTCGCCGCGGTGCGCTTACGGAAAAAATTGTAGGGGAGGCGCTCGCGCTTCTCGGTATAGACGAACTTGGGCTCAATGCCTCCGACCGCTCGCTTTTACAAACACTTATTGAAAAATTCGGCGGAGGGCCTGTTGGATTAAATACTTTGAGTGCCGCGCTTTCAGAGGAACAAGAAACCTTGGAAGAAGTGAACGAACCCTATCTCTTGCAACTCGGTTTAATTGAGCGCACCCCGCGCGGCAGGCGCGCAACCCCGAAGGCGCACGAACACATCCGCGGCGTGAAGCAAACGCTGGTATAATTAAGAACAATCCTTTATGCACCAAGAATTAAGCGAGCTTATCATTAAATTACCACCGAAACCAAAAGTTGGCTTGTATATAGACGACTCAAATCTATACAACAGAGGCAAGGCAACTGGATGGATGACGAACTACAAAAAATTATACAAGTGGGTGGCGCAAATAAATACAATCGTTCATGCTCGTATATATAAAGGTCGTCCCCGATATGAACCTGCAAAAAGTATAAGCGATGCTCTTGAAAAATATTTTCAGCAAATTGGTTATACTGTAACTACAAAAGACCTTAAAAGACTTCGTGATGCATCTACCCCGAATGGATATAAAAATAAATGCAATTTTGATATTGAGATGCATGATGAAATTATGCGCGACTTAGATGATGTGGATATCGTATATATTTGTAGCGGAGATAGTGATTTTATACGAACAAAAGATAACATACTGAAACGACAAAAACATGTTAAATTTGTCGCGTATGAAAATAATTGTGCATGGGAAATAAGAACGAGTTCTTGGTTTGTATCTCTCGATTCCATAAGAAGCGAGGTAGAGCGAGTAGGTCCCAAAACGGAAAAACCGGGCACAAGGCCCGGTGAGGTAACTTAAAAGACAGTATACATTCACCTCTTTATAATTGCAAGTGGGGGGGGTGTGGATAGAGTAAATCCGTCGTACGATTTGTAAAATTACTAAAATAAAAAAACGCCTGCGTGATGCAGGCGCTGATAACAAAACTACTTCCCTATTTCTTCCCGTTGCGCTTTTTGCGCACATACCGATACGCGAGCGAGGCGGCATCGCGGACATAATCGTATAAATCGTTCGCCTCGTAGTTCCCGAGCTGCTCCATCCACCACCGTTCCGATTCTAACTCCGGCGGAAACAGCGGGTCTCGGCATCTCATCACTTTTTTTAACGCTTCAAGCCCGGTGTGAATGATGTTTGGACCTTTATGCACTCCATACCTCATAATGAGGTCGTTCGCCTGCGAGTGAATAAAGTATGGTCTGTTTGTCTCAAAAACTTTCCTTTCCATTTTTTCCTCACTTTCTTTTGTTGGTTGTTTCAATCCAGAAATCCGAACATTGTTTGGTCGTTGACGATTAGCACATCCTGCAATTCTTGCGGGAGCGCGTGAATTGTTTGCATTGCTTTCGTTGTGAGGACATCAACGCGGATTTTCTGAAATCCGCGTGCGATGCCGCGGCGAATTGTGGCTTCAAGCACCGCCTTTCCGTACCCGCGCCGTCGTTCGGCGCGAATCGTGTAGAGGCCGACAATGGTCGGTACGCCTTCATTCATTTCTCCTTCGGGCGCGAGCGTAGCGAGCGCGACAACTTTGCCGTTAATTTCCACAATCGCCGCCTCATCGCAGCACGACATTCGGTCTCCGCCAAAGAGTGTCGGACACCATGCGTCTTGCAAAATCTCCGGGTGTGCTTCAACGAGAAGCCGGACGGCTTCCCGCGCATTAAGTATTTTAGTATTCATAGCGCCTTGCCACCGAACTCTCGGAAACAAAACGCTATGAACACTTTTGTAAAAGAACTTTGCTATTCTGATGTTCTCAAGAACATCAGAATGGACTTCACTCTATGAATCCACCTTTCGACTCGCTCAAGGCAAGCCAAGATGAACTCAATAAAGTGGTGGATGTCCGCATACATCCACCGGTTTACTTAAAGAACTATTTCACACTTTGCGTTGTGCTAGCGCGGTTTGGATAAAACCGCGCAAAATTACAGACCGAGTTTGGCAAACATGTCGCCAAGTGAACCGAGACTGGGGCAAGGAGTTGAGAATCTCTCCTTGGGTGTAAAAACTTCCACCCGAACTTCTTTCTCCCGATTTACCGCCATGAAGCCTTGTTTGTAGGCAACAGTTTGCCCGACAAAGTCCCGCTCATTGATGAACTGTCCTGCAATGTTTTCCGCCCAATCGCTCGGGACGATGACGAGGGTATAGGTATCACTACCGCTACCCTTGCCCCGATGCGCTGAGCTGAGTTTTTCCACCTGACTGGCATTGTCCCAGTCGATGTGGAAGCTTGGCCAACGCTTCGCTCCGGAGCCTGGTGAGTATTCATGGACCAGAACCGCAATGCGATCCTGCGCCACGCCCTCTCCGTCTTTCGCCGGAGCAATCACGAGTTCATTGTGCATGTCGCGGCCGAAGCGCACGACAGACAACTCATGACTGCCTTCCATCGGAATTCCGAAGCCGTGAGCGATGATGCCCACATCGTCGAACGTCGAGCGTGTGAGCTCGCCATTCTCAAGGGTGACGCCATTGCTGACATCGTTCCCATGAAGCTGAACCATCCGGAAATTACCGGCGATCCAGTTGACGTTTTCTTCGGAGCGAGTCGGATCATTGCGACGATCCCAATCCTGCTTTTCCCAGGTCTTGGTTTCAATCGCTGATCCGTTCCAGGTGTGAACGATGACTTCATCAGTCCGCCGACCAGTGGAGTAGAACCCCACCGATTGGTTAACGTCGAGAATCACCGCGACCTCAATGCCCGAATCGCAAGCGTTGCCTGCCGAACACTCTTTGAGGATCTTACCCGTTGTCGCTTCCTGAAAAATCGCAACGCTGCCACGGAATCCGCCAGCCGAGCCGGCGAACAAGAGGCAACGAGGAGAATTATCTTCTCCAGCGACGATCAGGATCGCGCCTTCTTTGGTCTTGATGACCTTGAAGACGTTTTCCGGCAGAACGCCGCTCTGATCGGGAACGACGCCATTGACGCCGATGAACTCCCGATCGTTTTGGTTGCGCCCATATCTCATCTCTGAGCGGAACGCGGGGAATGGATTGGTCCCGAAAGACCATCCGCGAGACAACATTACATGTTTCATTTTCTTTTTCTCCTTCTTGCTTGTGGCCATCGGCCGTAAGCGTGAAATACTGGCATGTTGTGGCCGCCAGTGTCGCCTGCTTCTTTTTGGGAAGCACGGAGGATACCATTTTGATATGCTCTGTGCTTCCTAAAAAGTGACAACACTGATTCCATTTATCTTTTCTTACAAAGAACTCTGTTTCGTCTTTTAGACTCATCAGTCGGAATACACATTCCGAGACAGAGAGGTTTTTATTATCCAGAACCTCAAAAACTGGTAACCCTGACCCTTACAAAACCTCGGCATCCTCGACGGCCGGAGCGGCAACCGCATTGCGATTGTCCCACTCTGACTTTGAGAAATGCTTGACCTCCACCTTTGTGCCATCCCAGGTGTGGAGATAAACCTCGTTCGTCCGACGTCCCGTGCTGTGGAAAGCAACGGACTGACCGACCTCAAGCAGCGCGATCACTGTGACTGAGCTCTCGCAAGCGTTGCCTGCCGAGCACTGCTTCAAGATCGTGCCAGTGGTGCCATCCTGGATGACCCCAACTCCGCCACGAAACCCCCCAGTGCTTCCAACGAAGAGGAGGCAGCGATTGCTGCTGTCTTCGCCGGGAACCACCATGATGGTCCCCTTTTCCTTCGTCTTGATGACGCGGAAACGGCCTTCGAGGAGCGTCGGCAATGTCGCCTTCAGCTCCGCCCTCCTCCACGACTGGGGAACCTTCGCTTGTTCGGCGGTGTCGAAGTCAGCCTTGGCTTTTTCAGCCTCAGTTTTGTCGATGCCGCTGTAGAGGGCGACTCCGTTCGCCGTTACAGTGTAGGTAATCACCGGAGTGACGTCCTTCACTGGTAGGAATTCACGATCGTGTTTATTACGACCGTATGAAAGACTCGCACGGAAAGCCGGAAACGGCTCAGTGCTGAAATCCCACGACGCTGATTGATTTATGTGTTTCATATCTTGACTCCTGTTTCCTGCTCTTTGGCATTTTAGCCGTGAGCGTGAATTGATGCGTATCCCGCATCTGGAGCAACCCAATATGAGCGGCACAATAAATACTTTTATTTAAATATTCATTGTGCTACTCACATTGAGGAAACACTTCACAAAGAACTATTTCACTCTACGGATTCATTTCGATTTTCGCGAACTGAACCCGATAAAGTGGAGAACGATGGATTGAACATCATTCTCCTGCGACCATTCTGTTGCCAGGCAGTCGCTCTGCCCCGTATGCCACCTTTCGGCGCACACAGTTTAGGCGCGTCGCGCGAGGCCTTTCGCTTTTGTGATGCCCTGCAGAACTTCCTCACGCCGCGGAATGTTGCGGCCGACCCATCCTCCGTTTTCACGAAGAGAGTCGGCAACTTCATCCCGTTTCCCAGGTTCTCCGATGCAAATCGGAGTAAACTGGAAACGGCGGACTGATTCTGCAAGGAACTTAACGGCGAAATGCACCGACGACTTCACCTGAAAGCGTGGAATGGACGAATCGTCGGGGACGATGTCCTTCCCGCAGTCATTGAAGCCGCCGGACATTCTGCCGCCAATCACTTTGGCGTATGCCTGCTCAAGCTCGGCGCCATGGAACTCTTTCGAGACCATATTCATAATTTTTTCTTTTTTTACGCCGAGCTGCGGCGCTTTCAGTTCAGGAAGAATCTTTTGGGAACTCTCCCCTCATCCGCAACAAGTACGGAAAGAGGAGTCCTGGATGCCGCAAGAAGAACTTCGCGCGGCTTCCGGAAGTAAAGAAACGGGCAAGGACTTGCATCAGAACCTCGCGGCTCATCGCCTCCTGCCCCGCTCCCTTGCACGCCCGAAAGATTTCCTTCATCCTCTCGGCGCCGAATTGTTTTTCAAGCGTTTCCAATTCAGCGTCAAGAAGTTTTTTATATTTCATTTTTTCAAACTCCTCTCTATGAATTCACAATTCATCCGTACTCACGGCATTGCAAACTCAATAAAGTGCTCAAGAGTAGGTCTTTCTTGAGCGGGGACTTTTGCCAACATGTGTTTGATGACCTGGGTCATCACTCACAGAGGTAGTCCTGTATCAATGGATTTGCGCGCTTTCCATTGATCGAAATCATAACAATTTCGGCTCGTCAGGCCCTTCGGAGCTTCCCCGAAGAATTACGCGGCTGTTTAATGTCAGGCCGATATGACACGCGAGTATCTACTCCGAGACCGTGAAGAGTGCGAAGGAAAACTTCGCACCCGCCACTTCCTCCGGAGTGTACTCGTGCCGGTTTTCCAACCTGGGTAGCCCGCTGACTCCCATCACCAGAGCGGCTTCTCCGTTCTGCACGACCACGCTCGGCGCTTTCGGTGGGATTTCCACCGAGATACCGAACCTGGTCTGCATCACATCGATGCTCGCCTTATGGCTGGGGTTGAGACAGCTGACCACGCCCGCCGCAATGGTCTCCTTCGCTTGCTCCACCGAAAGCGTTTGCTTTTTGATGGTGCAGTTCAGAGGAAACATTGAGGGCGCGATCCCGAAACCGAAGTATGTTTTTGTATTCATAAGGGGTGTTCTCCCTACCTTTAAATACGAAGGGTCGGCTATCATAGGAAAATGGCCAACAAGAAAACACACCTCTCCGGCAAGGAGCGGTTCTGTATCGAAAAGATGCTGGGTGAAAAAGAGAGTTTTAGTAAAATAGCACGCACCCTTGGTCGCGGTGTCTCAACTATCAGCGAGGAAGTGAATGAAAACGGGGGCAGGGCGAGGTATCGCGCATCGCGTGCAGAGATGCGGGCGTACTTTAAGCAATACCGCAAGAAACGGGAATGCAATGCGGTCGCTATGAATGGGCACATTCTGCGGTTCGTAGAGAAAAAGCTTGCGTGCGGATGGTCTCCCGAGACCATTGCGGTGCGGCTCAAGCGGCAATCAGGCATTGGATATGCAAGCGGTAAGAGCATACGCAAATACATTGAAAGCCGTTCAGGGTTGGAACGATTCTTGTTCTGGAACCGAAACTATCACAAATCAGGACCGAAGCGCCGCGATGTCTTGTTCAACGATACGGGAAGGAAATTCATTGAAGAACGCCCTTTTATGACCTTCTTTGAGTATGGACACTGGGAGGGCGACTTTATTGTGTCAAAACGGAACACACAGGTACTCCTCGTGCTAGTAGAGAAGTGGAGCAAGGTGAAGCGGCTCATGCTTCTCCCAAACCGAAACAACGAAGTCGTGAATGCCGCTATTGCTTCCCTTCTTGATGGATATACCGTAAAAACGCTCACGCTCGACAACGACATCGCTTTTCGGAAGTGGCGTGAGCTTGAGAGTGCGCTTGGAGCGTCCGTGTATTTTTGTCATCCCTACCATTCATGGGAAAAAGGACTGGTAGAAAACACCAATCGCTGGATTAGAGTATTTGTTCCAAAGCGGACTGACTTGTCGTCATATACAGCAGAAGACATTCGAGCGATTGAAACATGGTTCAATCACCTTCCTTCGGAGAGTTTGCACGGAGCAACACCGTATGAAAAAATGATGGAGAAAGAATATCAAAAAGTCGTCGTATCATTAGAAGTTAATTTTCCAACCCTTCGTATTAGGGGGTAGGGAGAGGGGTTCTTTCTACCCTTAATCATAGCATAGTGATAAAATAAGTCAAGCACTTTCGCAAGAAACGGCTTCTTTATTCACTATTTTGTGGCTTATCTCGTTATCCCCTTGCAAAATATACCCGCTTTTGTTATACTTCTATGACAAATTATGAGCGAGAAAATACTTATTGATTCCGGGCTCTCAAAAGAGCAGGCGAAAATTTATTTGTTTTTGCTTGAAAACGGGCTTGCGCCGGCAAAGATAATTGCTTCAAGGACGGGCATAGGACGGGCGCTTGCCTACAAAGTGCTAGAGCAACTGCTTGAACTCGGCCTTGCGGAAAAGCGCGAAGACATCGGAAAGGTCGCGCTCTTCTTCCCCGCGCACCCGAAGCGGCTTAAAGAGCTTCTCGCGGCGCGCGCAGAAAAGACAACAGAAGCGGTGCAAGCGCTTGAGGAAGCGTCGGGGCAATTTTCTTCCCTCTTTAATCTTCTTTCTGGAAAACCGAATGTGCAGTTTTATGAAGGAGTTGACGGTCTTCATAATGTCTACAACGATATCCTTGATGTCGGGCAAGATATCTCCGTCATCAGCTCGCCGATTAAAGAAAACCGAACGGAGGTTTTACATATTATCCGCGAGCAGATAGAAAAGCAGGCGGCGCAGAACATTAAGACAAAAGCGATTACGCCAATCGGTGGCGAGCAAAAAGTTGCGACGCCGATTACGGAAGATGAAAAATATCTCATTACGCGCAAGGAGGTGCCTGCAGAAAAATTAAACATCCCCGCGCAAATTATTATCTACGGCGACAAAGTCGCTATTACTAATTTCAAAGAAGGGCTTATTACGGTGGTGATGGAGAGCAAATACATCCGTGAGACCTTTGAGAAAATGTTTGAATATATCTGGGAAAAGAGTTAATCGGGTGTTGGTGTAAAAAATTACTTGTACACTTCATGGTCGCCAACCGCAAGTAATACCGCTTCATTTTTAGAAAGATATTTAAAAACAATTCTTAAGCGATAACTCACGGAAAAACTAAGTCTCCCTTTCAGTTTACCGTGCAATTTATGAACCCTAAGTTGATGGTGATTGGTTGGGTTTTTAAAAAGAGTAATCTTTTCTATTACATCCGATTGAAGTGTTTCATCAAGAGCATGAAGTTGGCGGTCAAAAGCCGGAGTATAAGCAATTTTCATATCTATCTAATTACTTAATCCGTTTGGCGAGAACTTGTAAATCACTCCTCAATATCTTTCCCTCTTCTACTTCTCGCTCCGACTGAAGCACTGCCTGCACCGCCTCTTCCTCAGCAAGCCGATGAAGCGCGCGGCGAACCACCGCCGCTTTATTCGGTGAGCGTTTTTGTTCTATTTCCCGCTTGATAAACATTTCCCGTTCAGAAGGAATTGGTATAGAAAGCGTGGTCATATATGTATGATAATATCATACATCACTTTCTGTCAAATGCTTTTTGTGGAATACTTGTGTATATGTCCGGGCATAATAAATGGAGTCAGATAAAAGAGAAGAAAGGCAAGACCGACGCGAAGAAGAGTCAGGTGTTTTCTAAGTTTGCGAAATTGATTGCGAATGAGGCGCGGGCGGCCCGTTCAAGCGGCGGACAAGTAAACAAAGACGCACCGGCGCTTCGCGCGGCGATTGAGCGCGCGCGGAAAGAGAATATGCCGAGCGATAATATAGAGCGCGCTATTAAGAAAGCAACTGAGGCGGGCGCGAAAGCGCTTGAAAAGGTAATGTATGAGGCGTACGGGCCTGGTGGCGCGGCGATTCTAATTGAAACATTGACCGATAATACCAACAAAACGGCGCAGGAAATAAAACACTTGCTTTCGGAAAACGGCGGCAACCTCGCATCTCCGGGCGCGGCGGCGTGGGCGTTTGAGAAAACTGCTGGAGTGTGGAAACCGACGACTACTGTTCCCCTTTCGGAAGAAGACCTCAACAAACTCTCCGCGCTGGTTGAAAAGTTAGAGGCACACGAAGATGTGCAGGAAGTTATCACAAATGCTGAATAATATGCGCATTCTTGCGATAGACCCCGGATACGACCGACTAGGTATAGCGGTTTTAGAAAAACAAAAAGGTGTGGAGGTTGCGCTTTTTTCTGCGTGCGTAACAACCGACAAAAAACAAACCGCCGGCGAGCGGCTCTGGCACATTGGAGAGGAGATTCGGAATGCGATTGTGAAGTGGAAGCCGAGTGCGCTCGCGACCGAAACCCTTTTCTTGTTTTCTAACCAAAAGACGGCGTTCCGTGTCGCGGAAGCGCGCGGCGTCATTCTCTACGAAGCCGCGCGCGCCGGACTCCGCGCGTTTGAATACACGCCTCTCCAAATAAAAATTGCCGTGACTGGTTACGGCAGGAGCGACAAGCGTCAAGTAACGGATATGGTGAGAAAACTCGTGTCTCTTTCTTCTAAAAAACGGCTGGACGACGAATATGACGCGCTCGCCATCGGGCTTACCTGTCTTGCGACGGAAAAGTTTTCCACAAGTACTAATGTTGCAAACAAAATCTAATTTGATACAACTATCTCCGTATCTTTTTACAAGATAATGCGCTATTTAAATAAATATGGAGGACGAAACCATTGACCCTTCGGTTAGCGTGGAAGAAGAGGAAATGACTCCCGAGATGGGAATTGAGAGCGAGGAAGAGATGTGAGAAAAACGGCTCAGCGCGCGCTGAGCCGTTTTTTATGTAATTATTTTTATAAATCTGTGTTTCCCAACTCGGTATTCGCCCGCTGGCGGATTCTTGAGAAACGACTCCCCCATTTTTTCTCCGCTAGTAATACTTATTATCGCACCTTCAGCGATGAGGCGGCGGATTTCTGTTTTTGATTCTATAATTTTCTTTTCAATCAGCGCATCGGCTAGCGAGTGCGCGCCGGATATTTTTATTTCTACAAACTCTTTCGGTTTTCCATCAGAAAACGCCGCCGCAAACTCCGAGCGCGCTTTCTCGGCGTCTTCTTTGCCTTTGAGTAATGCGACAATTTCAAACGCCAAGCGCGTTTTTGCGTCCTTCGGGTTTTCGCCACGAGAAAGCGCGCTCTTAATTTCTTCAATCTCATTGAGCGATACGCGCGTGCAGAGCTCAAACCCAATGAGAATCATACTATCTGGCCAACTCATTACCTTCCCAAAACAATCCCTCGAAGAATCTGTGAGGGCGACCATATTCCCTTCCGTCTTACCCATCTTTGCACCCGCGCCGTCTGTCAAAAGTTTGGTCACCACGACAAACTTTTCTTTGTTTTTCATTTTCTTCATTAAGTCGCGCCCGACGAGCATATTGAACGATTGGTCGTTGCCGCCAACTTCGCCGTCCACGCCAAGCGCCACACTGTCGTAGCCCTGCATCAGCGGGTACAGCAGTTCGTGTAAAAACAAATCTTTTTTTTCCGCGATGCGCTTTTGGAACATATCGCGCTTAATGGTCTGCGTATGAGTTATGTTTGAGCTCAATTCAAGCACATCTTCAAATGACATTTTTCCGAGCCATTCCGAATTGTGGTGAAGTTCTGCGGAATTCTTTCCGTCAAATCGTATAATTCTCGCCGCCTGTTCTTTGTAGAGTTTTGCGTTTTCTAGCACTTCTTCGCGCGCCAATCGTTTCCGTGTTGCCGTTTTATCGGTTGGGTCGCCAATCATTCCCGTAAAGTCCCCGATGAGCAGAGTTATCTTGTGCCCAAGATTCTGAAACTGCGCGAGTTTAAGAAGTGGAATAATGTGCCCCAAATGAAGCGTCGGACCAGTTGGGTCAATACCGAGATAAAGCGAGAGTGGCGTACTGGATTTCAGGCGCGATTCTAAAAACTCGGCGCTCGGGTAAATCCGTTCAACGCCGCGCGTTAATAATTCTCTGATGGCTTCTTCTTTCATACTGCTATCTTACCACAAAAGACCTGTGTTAGTATGTTTTTTATGCGTCGTAAAAAGAAAGGCCTCGTAAAGCGCGCGCTTGTTTTTTTCTTATCCATCGGATTTATCGCGGCGGGAATTATTGCGCTTTGGATTTCAACATTTCGCATTCCAGATCTTGCGGCGCTTGCCGAAAGGCGTGTAAGCGAATCCACTAAAATTTATGACCGAACCGGCACGGTTCTCCTGTACGACCTGCATCGGGGCGTGAAGCGTAGCGTTGTTCCGTTTGAAGAAATATCACAGCACATTAAAAATGCGACGATTGTACTAGAAGATGTTGGGTTTTATGAGCACAACGGCGTTGAACCGAGGGCGGTTGCGCGTGCCATTCTTGCTAATCTCGGCAGCGGAAGCTACGGACAGGGCGGCTCCACAATCACTCAGCAAGTGGTGAAAAACTCCCTCCTGACTGGCGAGAAGAAAATTTCGCGCAAACTGAAAGAGTGGGTGCTTGCGCTTAAATTGGAAAAAGTGCTCACTAAAAACGAAATACTCGCGCTTTACTTGAATGAAGCGCCGTATGGCGGAAATATCTACGGCATTGAGGAGGCGAGCCGCGCATATTTTAATAAATCGTCGCGCGCTCTTACCATTACAGAATCGGCATACCTCGCCTCGCTTCCGAACGCCCCCACTTACTTCTCCCCTTACGGCACAAACCGCGCGCAACTTGAGGTGAGAAAAAACCTTGCGCTGACACGCATGCGCGAAGCGGGATACATTTCGGAAGAAGAGCTTGAAGCGGCAAAAAAAGAAACGGTTGCGTTTATCCCTCTGGACCCGTACGGAATTCGCGCGCCTCACTTTACGCTGATGGTTCGCGACGAACTTGTAAAAAAATACGGTGAGGGCGTGGCGGAAAAGGGTATGCGAGTTATCACAACCCTTGATTGGCGGCTTCAAGAATTGGCGGAAAAAATCGTAAAAAAACACGCGCTGGAAAACGAAGAAAAGTTTAATGCGGAAAATGCATCACTTGTCGCAATTGACCCAAAAACTGGGGAGGTGCTTACGCTCGTCGGCTCGCGCGACTATTTTGACCCCGGGATTGACGGCAACTTCAATGTCGCTATCGGGCCGGGGAGACAGCCGGGCTCTGCATTTAAGCCATTTGCGTACGCGGAAGCGTTTATAAAGGGCTACACGCCCGATACAGCGGTCTTTGACCTTCCGACGCAATTTAGCGCACTCTGTGATGCAGAGGGTAAGCCACTGAGTGATGAAGACGACCCCGAAAAGATATGCTACGCTCCACAAAATTACGATGAGAAGTTTCGCGGGCCGATTACCATGCGCGAGGCGCTCGCGCAGTCAATAAATGTGCCGTCTGTCAAAACGCTTTATCTCGCTGGTCAGCGAGACACTTTTAACCTCGCATCTTTGATGGGTATTTCAACGCTCACGAGCGCCAACCAGTACGGCTTGACGCTAGTGCTTGGCGGTGGCGAGGTGCGACTTCTTGAAATGACCGGCGCATACGCCGTATTTGCAAACCAGGGCGAGAAAAATGAAATACATTCTATTAAGCAGGTTTTGGATTCAGATAAAAAAGTGATTTTTGAACCACGCCCGAACACCGAGCGTGTGCTTACGGAATCGGTGGCGCTACAGATTTCCGATGTGCTGTCCGACGACGAAGCGCGCGCGCCGGCGTTTGGTGTGAAGTCGTATTTGTATGTACCCGGCTTTTCAGTCGCCGCAAAAACAGGAACGACAAATGATTACAAAGATGCATGGATTATGGGGTACTCCCCGACGCTTGCGGTCGGAGCGTGGGCGGGCAACAATGACGCAACGCCGATGGAGAAGAAGGTAGCTGGGTTTATTGTAGCGCCTTTGTGGAACGAATTTATGCGCGAAGCGCTCCCGCTTGTTCCACGCGAAGTGTTCCCGTCGCCTCCAGAAGAAAATAAGGATGCTCTTCCGCCGGTTCTTAAAGGCGAATGGCGTGGAGGAAGAAAGTTTGTGGTTGACCGTATGTCGGGAAAGCTCGCGACCGAGTACACACCCGCGGAAACGCGCGAGGAAAAGGTGGTGCACGAAGTGCATTCCATACTGTACTGGCTGAGTAAAAATGAGCCGCGAAGCGGCATTAAGCCCGCGAACCCCGAAGCCGACCAGCAGTTTGTGCTATGGGAAACGCCAGTGCGCAAGTGGGCGGAGGAACAAAAACTTACTGACGAAACTGACGCGGTGATTCCGACAAGTTACGACGACATTCATAAACCAGAGTTTACTCCGGCTGTTTCCATTTCGTCTCCAACACAAGGCGCAGTGTTCGGTAAAAACGAACGAGTGCTTGTAAATATCTCCGCCACGCCGAAAAGGTACGGCCTTCTCAAGGCGGAATTGTACATCAACGGCGTATTTACAGATTCCACATTCTCATCACCATTCTCGTTCTCCTTCATTCCGAAAAATATAAACAGTATTACAGAAACAAACGAACTAAAAGTGGTTGTATACGACTCAGTTCTCAACAGAGGAGAAGCGAGTGTGAGTTTTAGTGTTACCGAATAAACAATACGAACTATCGATTCATCGGCATTACGATATAGCGGAAACCGGAGTTGCCGGCGCCGGTGATGAGGAGCGGCTTGCCGGCGCCGGAAAACATAAGCGACATACTGGACTCGGTAATGGCTCCAAGCACATCTATTAAATAACGTGCGTTGAAGCTCATCTCAATCGCCTCTCCAGAGCGCGCTGACTTGAGTGTGCTTACCCCCTCACCAACTTCTGCATTCTTCACCGAAAGCGAAATTTCGTCTCCACTTGCAGGAACGGTAATTAGAATCTGGTTTGATTTTTCCGAAAGCCCGGACGCAAGTTGTAGAGCTTTTGCAAAATCGTCTTTAAGAAGCGTTACGGTTGTTGTAAACTCTTTTGGAATAATTTGCTTATAATCGGGAAACGAGCCGTCTACAACACGCGAGGTGAATACTGTGCCGTCGCTTTTCATTACAAACTGCCCCGCCTCACTTTCAAGAGTACATGATTCGTTTTCCATTTCTAAAACAACACGAAGAAGTTCGGCGGCGTTTTTTACCGGCAAAAGAGTTGGGTGAATTGATGTGTTCTTTTGTGGAAATACATGTTTCTCGGCAAGGCGGAACGAATCGGTTGCGGCAAACACAACCCCATTACCTTCAGAAAAAATATATATACTTGAAAGTTCCTGGCGAACAGACGACTGGGATGCGCTATATAAAACCGACTTTAATCCTGATGCTAAAAGAGAAACAGGAATGGTGTTTTGATTATCTTTTGGTGTAGAGAACTTCGGGAAATCCTCGTTAGGAAAAACTTTTAACACCGCGCTCGCATTTCCGCCGCTTACCGACAAGCCCCCTTGCGCGGTGTGGAACGACACATTTTGAGCAGAAACGCCTGACAAAAATGTGTTGAGGGCAACCCCGGAAACAGCAACCACACCCTCTTTTTCAACACGAGCTGGTACCACAACCTCATAAGCAATATCTATATTCGTAGCGCGAACGACCACTAACCCCTTTTTCGCTTCAAGAAGTATGCACGCCAAAACAGGAAGCGATGAATTCTTGCTTGTAACTCGGCTTGCGTTTCTAACTGCGTGTTCAAGTTTTTCTTTGAAGCATTCTCCTTTCATATATTTAATAGTTATGTATAAAGAAATAAGAATAAGAAATAAGTAGTGTTAATAGCGTGGAAAAGATTGTTTTATGTTTATTTTACTTATATATTTTTGATTTTTTGTTGTGTATAACATATGAATATTTTTCTAATTATTTGTGTATATATTTATTTTATTTTATTTTATTTTTATTTTTCCACACATAACAATTCACTTTTCCACACCCACTACAACATCGCACGCAACTGTTTAATTTCTTGTTCAAGAGTGCTGTTGTGCTTTAATTCATTTTTTATTTTCTCGTACGAGTGTATTACTGTGGTATGGTCTCTTCCTCCTAATTTTTGTCCTATCAGTGGATATGATACCGCACAATCCTCACGAAGCAGAAACATCGCGATTTGGCGCGGTCTCACCACCTCTTTTCGTCGCGTCTTTTCATAAATACTCGCCTCCTCTATTTGATAAAAATGTGAAATAACCCGCAGAACATCCTTTACAGAAGTGGTTTTTTTCGGTTTCTCATTTGCTTTTACTATTTGCTTAACCTCGGCTAGTGTTAATTCCCTGTTTTTGAGTTGTGAATTACACACAACAGCGTTAAGAAGCCCTTCTATTTCGCGTATATTTCCATCAACAATACCGGCAAGATACTGCGCTGTTTCGTTGGAAATTGGAAATCCTGCAATTTTCGCCTTTGATTGTAAAATAGCAATACGGGACTCAAAGTCGGGAGCGGGCAAGTCCACCACCATACCTGACGCGAAGCGCGATTTCAGCCGGTCTTGGATATCGGATATAAAATTTGGATGCACATCCGCGGAGAAGATAATTTGCTTGTTATTTTCATATAGCGTATTGAATAAATGGAACAATTCTTCCTGCGTTTTGGTTTTTCCGGAAATAAATTGTATGTCGTCCATAATAAAAACATCATAGACGCGGTATTTTTCCTTAAATTGATTGATGCTAGTGTTCTGCATCGCATTGGTAAACTCAATTTGGAACTTTTCCGATGTGATATAGAAAATCTTTTTACGCGGCTCTGATTTATAAAAGTAATTTCCAACCGCTTGAATGAGGTGGGTTTTTCCGTGCCCAGTATTGCCATAGAAAAAGAGCGGATTGTATGCCGCCGGCTTTTTGATGATTGCCTGCGCCGCGGCGTGCGCAAGCTCGTTGAAGGGCCCCACAATAAATGACTCAAAGGTATAGCGCGGATTTAAATTGTTTTCTTTGTTGATATAGTGTTCTTTAAGAGGAAGTTCGACATTGTTTTGGTTTGTGTTTAGCCACACTTGCGGCTGAGCAGCAATCTTTTTCTGTTCGTCTTTGGAAATTACATATTCAACAGAGCGCGTGTTTTCCGAAAGTGCCCGCAGGGCGTGAAGAATCATCTTATGATACTTGTCAGACAGCCAGTCGCGCACGAACGCATTTGGGACAGCAAGATACGCAATCCCCTCTTCCATACGCGAAAGGGCTGTGTCTTTAAACCATGTTTGGAAGTTTGCTTTGGATACAGTCCCGCCTATTTCAACCAGCGCACTGTCCCATAATTGTTTTGGATTCATATTTTTTAGAAATGCCGTTACAGAAGTATAGCGCGGCACGCGCGCTATGGAAGTTGCAGATATGCGTTGATTGTGTTAATAATATGTGGACAGCAAGTGAACAACTAAAATATGAGCTTTACATACAAACCAAAGAAAAAAAAGCGCGCGCGTACGCACGGATTTCTTGTGCGTATGAGGAGTACGAGCGGGAGCCGCGTCGTTGCGAGGCGGCGGCAAAAAGGACGCAAAAAGCTTTCTGTTTAGAAAAATATAGTCGTTGCTTCGCAACTCCTTATTTTTCTAAACCCCCTCACTTGATGTCATCAAGTGAGGGGGTGGCGATTTATATAGTCGCTACACTTCTTATAAATCAGCCATGTTAAAAAAATACAATCGCCTCACCGCAGAGGAATTCAAAAAATTAGGGAAGCCGAGCCGTATGCTACACTCGGTTTTTTTTAGTGTGCGATTACACCCCACAGAACACAAACAGCCGAAGTTTGCTATTGTTGTTTCCAAGAAAATTTCGCCGACTGCGGTTGGGCGCAATCTCCTGCGCCGTCGTTTGTATGAACTTTTTGGTAAAAACACCGGCAATATATCTAGCGGCATTGCGGCGATTATTTTCGTAAAGAAAGAAGCGAACAGTGCGTCTTTTCAAGAACTCAAAAGCGCGGTTGAGAATCTTGGGGTTTTTTGATACGATTGGTTAATGTTAGACTTTTTTAAGTTGGTGTTCTATCAGCCACTCTACAATGGTCTTGTTTTTTTGATGGATATTATTCCCGGGGCGGACGCGGGCATTGCTGTTATCTTACTAACTATACTGGTTAAGTTAATACTTTTTCCACTCTCCAAACGCTCTATAGAGACACAGTTTTCTATGCGCCACTTTCAGCCCGAACTGGATGAGCTAAAAAAGAAATATGCAAGCGACCGCGAGGGGTACGCGCGCGCCACGATGGCGTTTTACAAAGAAAAACACATTAACCCATTTTCTAGTTTCTTTCTTCTTTTAATACAACTGCCGGTTATTATCTCATTGTACTATGTGTTCTTTCGAGGTGGACTTCCGGAAATAAACGAGGCGCTCCGATACGCGTTTATTCCAAGCCCAGAAGTTAGTATGGAATTTCTCGGGCTGATTGATATTGCGGGCAAAAGCATCACGCTCGCAGCGCTTGCTGGAATCACCCAGTTTTTCCAAGTTAAACTTGCGCTTCCTCCGCCAGCACCTGGGACGCGCGATGGCTCATTCCAAGGGGAGCTAATGCACGGTATGCATATGCAAATGAAATATGTAATGCCTATCGTTGCGGCAGTTGTCGCGTACACAATTTCAGGCGCTGTCGCTCTGTACTGGACGACCTCCAATCTTTTTGCAATAGGACAAGAGATCGTGGTGCGTAGAAGTATGGCGCGGATGCAGAATGAAGAAAACCCAAACCATCATGCTTGAACACGAAACAATTAAAAACCATATTGAGGAAATACTAAGGATTGTTGGCGTTGCGTACTACGGGGTGGAACTACTTAATGATGAAAACGGCACTCGTTTTTGCATAAAAACAAGCGAATCGCACGCGCTTATTGGGCAAGACGGCGAGACGCTCGCGGCGCTGAACCACATTGTAAGGCGCATCAGAGCGCGTGGAGTTAAAGATGAAGAACGAGAAGAAATGTTTTATGTTGATGTGAACGGCTATCAGGAACAGATGTTTTCAGACATAAAAGCGAAAGCAAGAGTTCTCGCGGAACGCGCGAAGTCGCTTCAGGCGAATATAGAAATGGAACCAATGAGCGCGTATGAGCGGCTGTTTGTACATAGTTTACTTTCTAAGGACTCAGAAGTAAAAACAGAATCAAAAGGAGAAGGAAGAAACAGGCGCGTTGTCATTAAATACAACTCACTATAATTTCAACAGCCATAAAGTAAGGTCGTTTTTGTTTTGGAAAATCAGATATTGGTCATCAGGGCTGATGTCTAAATTAAATATATCAAGCGATGTACGAGCATCACCAGCAATACTTGCGGCAACGACAGCGCGGCCGTCTTCTGCATCAATTTTCCATACTTCATCGCTTGTTTGCGCTGTTCCTTGATACCAATTGTCGGGGAAGCCGCTCGGAAGCGCGTCAGGCACTGCGCAAAATGCGAGCGTGCGCTCTTTCTTGCCCCACACGCATTTATCTGAGAGCGTAGCGAGCCCGAGCGGCACGGTCTCTCCCCTAGTGCGATTAAAGAGAGATAGTTCCGCGCCCGACTCGTCGCTGGTTGAGGATAGTACAACCGTTCCGCCGCGACTTGGAAGTGCGGTGAGCCCCGCGCCGCTTTCTACGACATCAATCGCGCCGTTCTGCGCGCCGACAGCAAACAAATGTCCTGCCACACCCGCCGAAGCGCGCGTTGTTAGAAATATGGAGTCGTTCACCGGCCATACCGCAGATAGGTCTTTTAGAGGTAAGTCAATAATCGTGTTTTTTCGCGTGCCGTCCGGCGCGGCGAGTACGCCGCTTGCACCAGACGCATTTTCGGAGAGGTAAAAGAGCGTGTTGCCGGTCGGCGAGAAGGCAACAGTGCGAATATTACGCGGGAGGAACGAGGCGCGCAGAGCATCGCCCTCGCTCGCCGCCGCGCCGACGGTTGCATAAAAACTTTCAATATATTCCGTTCCCGCAGATTTTTTGTTGTAGCGCACGATAATTCCAGAGCCGTCGGGCTTCCAGAGTGCCGCGCCTATTTCTGGAATTGTTTGATTAGAGATGCGGCGCGCCGTTCCTTCTTCCACTCCGATTTCAAACAAATGCCCCGTTCCGCGCTCAGCGTAGCGCACGAGCGTTTGCCCTCCGCGCGAGAAAATCACCGCGCCCGCAACGGGCGTTTCGGTGAGTTGGCGTAAGCGAGGCAATTCACCCCCTCCAACGCCAAGGTTTCCCGCACCTTCACCGCCAGTTTCTAAGTCGCCAAATCCACCATCATCTCCAGGTTCAGGAAAAGTTCCCCCTCCTGTTGTATCTACGGGCGTTGTGGCGCGCATAAAGAACCACCAATATGCAAACGCCCCCGCCGCTACGATAAGCAGAATCGCAACGCTCCCCCAAATTATTTTTTTGGTCTTATTGGACATAAAGGTTTATGGACATGGACCAGTTTCGTATCCTTTTCCATGTACATAAGTTACTTGCGAATTCGGACAACGGATATAAAACGCAGTTGAGTTCTCTATGTTTTTCATTTTTTGCTCTAAAGTATCTGCACGATCTTGAGCACCGGCATTTACCAAATCTATTTTATCTTTATTGACCTTTATGCGTGCCGCTTGAAGTATTTTTTGGACTTGTTCATTATTGCTTTCTATATCACCGCTTTCCAATAGTCCCCACATCGTTGCGACAGCGCACTGTCCTCCTCCGCTGAGGCAGTGCCTAATTTCTTGTCTCGTATCATCAAGAAGTAGATTTGTGTTTTCGTAATTCCTTACCACGGCCTCCTTTGTTTTTAATTTATTTATCTCATTAATAATTCGTTGTCCGTCTGCGGCATCCTTATACCCCCCCTCTTCAATTTGTTTTTCCAAAGTTTCTATGTCTATTCGTATGTCTCTTGCTTTTGTTGAAATATCCTGTGCGCGTTTTAACGCTTCATCAAGAAACTTTCCGTATGTTTCTACATTACTTGGTATTCTCGTTTTTGTAACAGGATTGAGCTTTCCAATCGCGAGACCGATGTCTACGAGCCGCGGGTTGATGGTATAGAGAAGCACATACGACGCAAGCACGGTCGCGAGTCCCCACACGACATTCATAATAACTCCTTTGCTTTCGCTTTTTCCAGACACCGCTTCGGTCGTCATATACTGAAAACCACCCCACACAAGCATCAGCACTGCGAGAACTCCTGCCGCAGCGATTCCAGTTTTGTATATACCGGTAAGGTAATCGCTCAACCCGCTTGTTTTGCATGTCTCATTATACCCAGGCATTCCGGGTTTTAAGGCGTCTGGGTTTAACGGGTTACATTCAGGAACCTCAACTTTTGTTGTTGGATTTAAAATTGTATTCGGTAGTGGCGCAAGCGGTACATAGTCGGTCTGCGCAAGCAACAGCGCAGGAATTACCAGTGTGGCAAATGCGCATATTCCCACAAACATCGTTATTTTATACGGCGCTTTTTTCATGTTGCTTTCATACCAATAAATACTAATCTACGAATTATACTAATGATACGAATGTCTACGAATAAGAAATGAATTTTATTGGTAGTCATTGGTAGATTGGTATACATTCGTATATTGGTATATTTGTATCAAAATGTAATCATTGTACGCGCTTCTCCAAACTGGAACATCGCTTTTGGGTTTGTTACTTCAACGCCGACTCCCGCGCTTCCCTCCGCGCCTTCTTTCCGAAACACCACGCTTTCATCGCTCTGCGAGCCGACTTTTAGGTTATTAAGCGTCCAGTTGTATTGCAAAGCGAGTGCGTCGGCTTTATTGAAAAAGAATGGCTGTGCCGCAACGCGAATACGCGCTTCCGCCACCGCGCTTCCGTCAGGCGATTCCACTTCCACCGTTATTTCCGTAGGGCGGAACGGTACTTTTGCGTAAAAATTAAATACATCACGCCCAATTCCCGATGAACCCTCCGGCACGCGGTCTGCTATGCGCCAGGTGTATTTAAGTGTTTTCGGGTTGGCGCGCGCGCCGCTCACATTTGCAAAAAAAGGAATCGCCGCGATGCGCGTTGCGCCGTGGTACGAAAAAACCGTCTTGCCTCTGTAAAACGGCGGCGCGGTGCCGTCTGATTCTGCGACGAGAAGTACGGATGCCGGCGATAGGTTTATTGTTTTTTCTATCATTTCCTCCGCTTCGGACAACTTCACGGTCAGCACAGTTTTAGAGCCGAGATTGCCTGTGCGGAACGACGCGCTAGTTTCCCCCTCCCCCTTCCGCACCGATACGCCATTCACGAGCCACTCTACTTCTACGCCCGCCGCGCCTCCCCCGCTTAAAATGTGAAGCGACGCCTGCACGAGCGTATTCGGCCCCGGCTTTTCCGGTGAAAGAATTATTTGTATTGCATCAGCGGAAGGCGGAAGGGCGGCGAAAGCGGGAGTTGAAAGCAAGATTATTAAAATTGGTAATATTTTTTTCATACCTTTGTAGGCATTTTTATGCCGGTTTTGTCTTCTAATTGTACCACAAGCACGGTGAGCGCGACCCCAACCGTAACTCCCGGCAGTATATTGAGTACGGGGATTGCTTCAATAATCGCAGAGCCGAAAAACGCCCGCATTCACGGCATCAAACAAAACCGCAACGGCAATCATAATACCGCCAGTTGTCTTATCAATTCGTTGGTTCATGATATATTTACTTTTAATTCCTCCTTCGCCCGCTTAATGGCGAGCAGCTGCGATGGGTCGGAAGTGATAATTTGGTCTTCTGTGTATGATGCAACAATTTTAATCGCCACATGCTTCAGTCCGACGAAAAAGAGCCCCTCCCCCACATCCGACTCAAGCAAAAGATATTTTTCCTCATCGGTAAGATTAAATACTTTTTGTATCCGGTCTATTACAGCAGGCGATTGTTTGAGAAGCATTTGTATTGACGAGTTGGTAACAATAGGAAGGCCGTATGGCGAGCTCAAAAAGTCGTCCACATCTTGCGTAATCGTCGCAACGCCTAAAAAGTATTTGCGTCCGCGCTTTGCGACAGAAAGAAGGAACGAAGCCGTGTCTTCAGAGCGCATCATCCACCACGCCTCATCTACCACAAGCAGGCGGCGTTTCAGGTTGCGGCGCACCGCATTCCAGATGTGGTGCGTTACTATATAAGTCGCTACTGATTTTAATTCGTCCTCCATATCCCGCAGGGAAAAAACAACAAGTTTGCCGTCAATAGACACATTTGACGGACGGTTAATGAAGTTTGCCCAGGTGCCTTTTGTGTATTTGGTAAGCCGAACGCGGATGCTTTCCGCGCCCTCCATTCCCGAAAGCACCATTTCAAAATCAGAGAGAAGCGGCGGCTCGGTTTTTTCGAAATCGGAATCGGGTGTAATGTCTTTGAGCGCATATGTCTCGGTAATTGCGCGGTCAATCAGCGCATCTTCTTCTGGTGTAAGCCCGCCGAGCATAATGCGGAAAAGTCCGACAAGCGAAATTATGTGCGAGCGCAAAATATCTGCCGGCGATTCATCCTCGCGCGGCAAAGGCAAGTCAAACGGGTTGATGTGGTGTTCGGAAGTGAGCGAGATGGAAAAGAATTTACCGCCAACCGATTCCGCGAGAAACTCATATTCTTTTTCCGGGTCAATCACTATTACTTCCGTGTCAAACATCAGCGTTCGTAAGATTTCCAACTTCATCATATAGGACTTACCAGCGCCCGACTTCGCGAAAACGACCGAGTTGTAGTTTTCCAGCGAGAAGCGGTCAAACAAAACAAGTGAAGAATTATGCCTATTTATGCCGTACAAGATTCCTTTGTCGGAAGTTAAGTCAAACGAAATGAATGGGAAAATTGAAGAAAGCGGTCCCGAATTAAGTTTGGAATGCACTAAAAGTTCGTCCGAAGCGGTGGGCGCAACAGAGCGAAACCCTTCCGCCTGCTGAAAGAGCGCCGGCTTCATATACACCAGTTTTGCCTCCATAATTGACTTCACCTCGCTTTCTACTTTCTCCAATTCTTCTTCAGTATCTGCGTAGAGCGTTAGGTAAAGCCCCACATCAAAAATCTTTTCCTGCGCCTGCTGTAATTCATCACGAAGCTTTTCCAAATCCTGATACGCGGTCTCAAGCATCGGGTCGCGCACAAACCCTTTTTCCTCGCGCGTGTGGATTTGGCTCTGTACCTCCGCCACTTTTTTCTGGAACTGCTTGAGCACCTTCCCTGTTTCAACTGGGTGCACGAAAATAGATACATCAAACACTTTATCCAAATTAATAATCGGCGAAAACCAGCCGGCAGTGAGGAAGCGCGGATATGATATGACGAAATAAGTGCGCGCAATTTTCTCGCCCATATTGAGTGTCTTCGGCGTGATTTTGAGAGCCGCTGGCGCAAGCACATCGCGCAATTCCAAAACCCCCGACTGGTAAATCTGTTCGGGAAGAATAGGTGTTATCTCTTCCGCCTCTTTCTTTTTTGGTTTTAGAAAATCAAACAATCCCATATATTTTTTACTGCGTTACCGCCGCGTGCTGTTCCTCACCGGGGTTAAATAATTTGTAAAATAGCTCTATCTCTTCGTCTGTGCCGAGCCGCGCCGTGCGGAGCCCGCACCGCGTCAGCCCTTGCTCTACGATGGAGATGCGCTGTTCAATTTGAGTCCTGTTTTCGTTGAAATCGCTCGTTGCGGCGGTTGCCGTTTGGTTTTTATGCCGAAAACCTATCGGCAACCCTCCTTTGAGCTTAACAGGCGTTGGTGAATACGGCACAACGATAAAAAATGTTTTGGACATAATAGCCGTGCTTTCCGTAAACGAGCGCACAAACTCTATATACTCGCGCGTCTGAATTTTTAGAAGTTCCGTCTGTTGCGCCTTCACGCGCGTTTCAAGAAGCGCGATGTAGGGCCTGACATCAAACCGCCGCGAGTGAATAACGATTTGCGTTGAAAAATCAAGCGTGTTCAAAAAGTTTTGGAATTGCAAAAGAATCGCCTCTTGATTGTCTTCCGACTTCAGCGCGAAGTTGACGGAAGACACCATAAGGACAGCGCGCAACCCCCCGTCGCGCAATACAAGTATGCCGTCGCGTATTTCCGAAATCGGCACAAATTCCTGTGTTGGTTTGGTATGGGGAGGCATAAAATACTAATCTACAAATTATACGAATGATACGAATGTCTACGAATAAAACTATATCACATCTCTCGTGGAAACTTTTGTTCAATGCGAACAACCCTCCTAGGTTTGAGAATTTTTTCTCGAAAGTTCACCAGAAGACCCAATTGAAGCCCTGTTTGTTGCAAGTAGTTCTGAATTTGCCTGAAATCTTCTCGTAATAACAATCTCTTTGCTTTTAATTCCAGAATAACCTTACTGTCTATGAGAAAATCCAGTATATTACCACTTGCACCTACAGCACATTCTCTACTGTACGACACCTTCCCATCTTTTAGTTGCTCCTCTATCTTATCTGCATATTGTTTTTCTCTCGCGTACTCACCGAGTTCATTATGTGCGGCAAAACACATACCGGTAAGTATGTATGAAAGTTCTGGAAACAGCAGTACCGGTTTTTTGTTTTCATTAGTAGACATTGGTAGATTAGTATCCATTCGTATATTGGTATTATTATTTTCTTGTTGTGGTATGCGAAATGTCCAGTGTCCATGTTAAATCTTTCAACTTTCCTTCGGTTAGTTTTGGCATCAATGGAGCATCGGCAACTTTTGTCGCGTCGCTCGCGCGCGATGCGTTCGGTATTTTACGCCACAAGTACAATTTTTCCGACAAGTAGTACCGAATAGCGGATTCTAGGACGAACACAAACGGCTTCCCGTTTATTTTCCAAAACGCGAGCGCGAGCGCGAGCGTGGCGACGGGCGCAATCGCGAGAATCGCGACGATAAACGGCAAAAAGCGGTAGAGAATAAAAGAAAGCCCCGCTCCGCCGACAAGGTAAATAAATTGTTTTACCGTGAGCGGTCCAAACAGGCGGTCTTCAATGTCTATGAATTGCGGGGTTTGATAACGCATATGCGTTTTATACCAATATACTAATGATACGAATTATACGAATGGCTACGAATAAAAAATCTCTGTTTCCATGGGTAGTCATTAGTATATTAGCATTCATTCGTATACTGGTATTATATTGGTATCATTCTATTGGCTCACGATAAGGGTCTTTTGAATAATTACTCTGTGTCGGCGTTGATTGTGGCGAATAATTTGGCGCGGCAATCGGCAAGTTTTTCGGCGGTTCGGTGGTTGGTGCAAATCGGTACTTACCTTCTGTTTTTTGTTCCTGTTCTTCCCCCGTCTTATTTGTAGCCATTTGTAGATTAGTATTCATTCGTATATTGGTATTCATGTTTCTCAAAATCTCGCGCACCGGTCTTAACACTTCCATATTCACTGATTGCCCCACCGCCATCGCGCGGTCGCGCGGTAGGCGCAAGCGGCGCGTCAAGTTGTCTACAAAATTCACCGGCTGGGTGAGCCCGAGCATCACAAGCCCCGCCTCGCTTACTAATTCTCCCGTTTCTTCCACATTCAGCCCGAACTTTTTCGCAACACCTTCAAGGCGCGATAGGAACCCAACGCTCTCCAGCGATTGTTTTACCTCAATAGGTGTCTTGCGGAATGCTTCGTTTATTCTGTTGTCGTCGTAGGCAGTGCCTCTTTTTATATCCACGAGCAAAGATTGAATGGTGGGGACTTGGTGGACTTGCTCCGAGTTTTGTCGAGGTGGCGGAGGCAATTCTTTGCGGATGAGAACGGGGCAGGGAGGGGTTGGTAAGTTGATAGGTGGCGTAGTGGTAGGTTTTGTTTCCGTCTTATTTGTAGCCATTTGTAGATTAGTATTCATTCGTATATTGGTATTAAAAATCTCTTTTTCTATATCCCCAGCAATCGCCCGCGCCTGCTCTGGCGGCAAATTCAATTCCGCGATAAGTTGTTCCGCAAATTTTTCTTTGGGAATCAAACCAAGTAACACCAAAAGAACTTCGTGTTCCAACGAAGCATCAAGCTCTTCCACGAGTTTATTGTTACGCGCGATACCGCGCAAAGCGGGTTTAAGTAGCGGCGAACGCACAGTATTTTGCAACTCCTTTGGGAGTCGGTGATACGCTGTGGTTAGCATTTGTGAAATAGTTGACATAATTCTTTTGTTTTTACCCTACTCTTTTTCTTTTTTATCATCGTCCTTCTTTTTTTCTCCCTCGTCCTCTTCTCCTTCTAGCACCTTCTTCACTCTTTCGGCTTTGTCTTCATCGTCAATGGAATCAAGCAGGTCTTCTTGCGACACCTTCTTTTTTTTCTTTTTTAATTCTTTGACAACTTCTTCATTTATTTGTTTTCCGATAACTTGTTTTTGTAGATTTGCAATATAAATCTGCTGAAGATTCTTTTCAGAACCATCGCCTGCTCCCGTTTGTGCTGCTGGCGCCGCTTGACCTGCTCTCGTTTGCGCTTGCCTCCCCATTTCTTTCGTCATGTCTTCAATAGATGCTTCAAGATTTTCAAGTTTTTCAAGAAGTTCGTCATATGAGAGCCCGCTATAACTAGGAGTTGTTGTAGTTGCTGATGGAGGAATGGACGAAGATGTTGGGGTAGTTTGTGGAACAGGTTGAGTCGGCGGCGTTCCGCTCCCAGTGGCCGGAGGTTGTGGCGGTCTTGATGGAGATGGTTGAGTAGGTATTCTTGGTATCCACGGTATAGACCCCCCAGGCATTCCTGATGGTGGGGGTGATGGCGGAGTTGGTGGTGTTGGCGGAGGCGGTGGGGGTGGAGCCATAAAAACTCTTCTTTGGCCTGGTTGTTGCTGTATTGTTGTTCCAGATGGAATTCTTACAACAGGAGTAGGAGTTGGCGTGGTAGGTGTCGGTTGTGGCGGTCTTGATGGGGGTTGCGGGGAAGACGGAGTTTGAGGAGTACCTGTACCGATAAGTTTTCCAAGCGCCACCTTATTTTTTACTTTTTGTTTTTGTGCGCCAGAATATCCACCCTTTTTTCCTCCAAAAGGCGAACTCGCTACTTTGTTGAGAGTGGTGTAAGACATTAACCCCAATCTCGGATTGTTGGCGGCGAAGTTCTTAAATCCTTGTGAATTCATAACTCCATGCGCAGCCCTACCAAGCGTATTTTTCCCCGCAACTCCCTGCCCCCATTTGCGGAGCCCTTGCCCCCAGCCCATTACCATAGAGCCGCCATATGCTCCCATATTTTTTGCAATAAGGAGCGTCGCGGCGATGGCGACAATCAAAATCAGATAATTTATGACAATCCCGATGTTGCCCGACGATTCGGATGTCATCAGCGCGGCAAACGACGCTTCGTTGTTTTGGATTTTCAGAAGTTCCGCCATACCACCGCTCTGAATCGCCTTGGCGACCGCATAGCTCAGCGCCATATAGAGCGGCGCGAAAAAGGTCTGCGAAAAGAGCGTGTGCCACCATTTGTTTGCAAGCGATTGCGCTTGGCTGTTTGGGAGAACTTGCGCCACAAACGCGAGCGGAGCGAGAATCATCACAAACATCAGTACCACGGCGCGAGTAATAAACAACAAAGCGGCGGCAAAGAATATGAATGCGGCAACTAGGAAGAATACAGAGCCGAGAATAGTCGCGAGCCCAACTTTGATAAAGTTGTCGGCAAACCCTCCCGCCGCCGCCAGGGCGTCCGATGTAGTTTGCCCCCCCCTTGCATCCATCACGCTCTGAAGCCGCAAGCCCTCCATATATATATCGGAGAGTCCCGCTTTGACTTGTTTTCCTCCTTCAGTGGTCGGTCTAGTAACTAATTTTCCATTACGATATTGTTCTTTGCCTGCCGCATCAAGAACCGGTTCATTAAGGTCGGGCCGCATTGCGTCGTAGAAATGCAAGGTTGCTATATTGCCTGCATCAATAATCGCTTTGGTGATAAAGAGCGAGAAGTTTATCAGAAGCGCCATTATGATTACATTCAGAAGCAGTTTCTTTATTTCTCCTCCGCCAAGCCCGAGAATAGTCCGTATGCCTATCCAAAGTAAAATAAAAATGAAGCACAAGTTTGCAATGTCGCGGAACACCGTCCAGCCGATTGACACAATCGGCACTTTTTCAATCAAATCGCCCACTCTGCCGATGCTGAGTTCCACTGATGCATTCAGTATTGCGCCGGATATGTTCAACACTTTGGAAACAATCGTCAGAACGATATTGCCCAAGTCGGCGAAGACGCTCATTATCACATCATGCCAGCCCATCGCGCCGATAATTTTGCCTGCGACATACCCAACGGCACCACCGCCCTCCTGCGCAAACGCAACCCCCGCGCCTAGCGGCGCAAGGAGCATTCCAGCGAGTATTGCGATGATAATCAGTTTTTTCATAAAAATTATTGTGCAACCGAGAAGGTGGTTGTGTAATTTCCTCCCGTGATTGGTTGAAGTTTAGAATCAAGAAATTCGGTCATAAGTTCATACTGCCCTCCGCGCGCTCCCGTGTCCGGCGTGAATGAATAGGAAATGGTTATTGTGGTACCTCTGCTACCGTCGCAGTGAATAAAGAAAAATCTTGTCCGAAAGCATATGGTTTCCAGACGCCGCTTTGAGTATCTTTTTTCTTGAGCAACACGCGGACTTTTCCAGAAAACGCCTCACCGACTGCAAAAATAGCTTGCGGTGTTGTCGTTTCTTGATTGACTGGCGCAACAATTGGTCCAGTGCTCGTTGGTGGCGTTTCCAAAGTAACACCGGGCGAGACAGAAACCTCACTTCCCGCAGGTGCTGTTGCTCCTTCCGTGCCGTACACCTCCACTTCGGCGAGCTGTAAGTGCCAATCACCATCGATGCGCAAAATCTGCACACGATTACCAACAACATCTCTATTTCCATTTTCTTGTTTTATACCCAGCGTATATGGAACGATATTTGCCGTAGGAATTATGTTTTTCTTTTCAAAAACCACATTTCCTTCTGTGTTGTAGATAACAATAGATATTTTTCCAAGCGCCTCTGCGATGGATATGTCTGTGCGGTGGTAAATGCGGATTTCTTTAAGCGCACTGTCTTTTTTATCAAGAGTTACACCCCAGTAATTAAAGCTCTTATTAGTTTGTGTACGTAAGTCAGTTATTGCTGCGGCAGTATAGATACTATTGTCGCCAACTACACCCCCTTGTCTAATGCCGTCTACCGCGTTTTCTGGACCGTATGGACGTCCCCTGGTAAATGTACTTGATTGTTCCGCGGTTTTATTTAATGCAAGATTCCTATCTTGCGGCACCATCTGCCCACCACTTGCTCCTGCGCCTCTCGCACGATTATCTACATCCTCTGTCGTTGGGTCTGTTTGCTCAATATCTCCCGCGGCTGTCCTTAACAGCGTATCAGGTTCTTTTTTCGCGTCCGCGTACAACTTATTAAAACTATCTGGGTCTCGCAGTTTTGCCGTTAAGCTAAGAGTACTTCCAGTGCTTACCTTGCTCGCGCCGCGAAGGCCGCCTCCAGCAGAAGAGAACACTTGCCGAAGCCCATAATTCACCAGCGCCTGAAACACTTCATTTATTTCGTCCGCCAGTTCAAACTTGCGCAGTTCCGAACCGAATACATTTTCCAACTGGCTGTTGATGAGCGAGCCAGGCGTCTCCACTTTGTATTTAAGACATATTTTTGCGCCGCCCTCTCCCGTTCCTTCGTTTGGACCCTCCGACCACTCAGTACATTTTTTATACGACAAAAACCCTCTGCCTTCCGAAAGCTCACGCAGTTTTTCATTGGTTTTTCGCATAAGTTCCGTATTCAGCGCGTCGGACGCGAGAATATACGCGCCGAATTGGTTGTTGCGCGGGTCTGATGTAAGCGCGTGAAATGTACTCCATCCCCCACTTGCGATAAACGAGCCGCCCGTGAACGCGCCGTACACATTTTTCTGAATGTCGGTAAGGCGGCAGCCGATGTATTGCTTGCGCGAGGAGCCAGTGGAAAGCCATAAGTTGAGCCGCAAGCGCAAGTCAAATGGGCTGCACAGGAGTTGCCCGATTGGCCCTAACTGTGTTTCTATAAAATTACCGGCGGTTTCGTCTGCAATGTTTGTGAAGAACCCTGCGGGGTCGGTTACGAACGCCGGGCCCCCCTCAAAATCGCTGTTTATCCAGTCCACAATAGAGCCCGTTAGGTTGTTGATGAGCGACTGTCCGAGCATCGTTACGAGCGCGTCAAGAATACATTCCTTGCTGAAGTTTGCAGATTGGTATGTGTTTAAGAACGACAGTTGTACCGCAGTTGCGGCGTCGTACACTGGCACAAAAAGTCCTAATGGAGTTGGTGGTGTAATAGTCGGTGTACAGCCAAAGAATGCTTCCGCGCGCTTTGTCGGGACAAAAAGCGCAGGAACCGCGAGTGCGGAGATAACAAAGAGGGTTGTAAAATTTTTCCAACACATAATTCGTCCAGCACCACTTTTTCCCAGAAAAGTGGTGCTGGACGTCTTCCGTGCCTATATTATAGGGCGTAGGATAGCAAGGAGGAAGTGGGTAACTGTGCAAAACAAATTATATTTGAGTCGCCCTCCACAGAGCATAGCCGTTTTCGTCTTCGGTATATGAAATACCGCGTGTTTCCAGAAAATTGCGGAGTGCTGTAAGCGATTCGCCGAGGCGCGGAGCGGCGTCAAGATAACGCGCAATCGCCGACACGGTTTTAATGGGGTCGTCTAATGCAACACTCATACCGCGAATATTCTCCCTTATTTCCATTGTCGTATTTGCAAAGCGCAGATGTATAGCAAGCGCATTTTGCGGAACTGGTATTTTCATCACTGCGTTTCCAAGGTTGCCGTACGCAAGCGAAATCGGCGTGAGGTTCGCAAGGTCAAGCCGCGCGGTCTCGGGGTTCGGGTCTTGTATTGCGCGCTCAAAAACCGCGAGTTCGTTTTCGCGCGACGGCCACGGTTTTTTGAGCACCGCGCCGAGCGCGTTTCCATACGCGCGAAGCGCGCTTTCATTTTCTTCGGTGAATGTTTTTGCGTCTTTTTCTGAAAATAACTGCGGGGCTTCGTCGGGAACGCTTGCTGACACCGTATCTATGATATTTGCAATTTCATTTTGCGAGAGCGGCAATCCTTCTTGCCGCGAGGAAAGGTATGTGGCGAACAGCTCGCGAGCAAACCGTTCGGTATCAGGAATGCTCTTTTTCGCATCAGGATTTACTTTTGTCGCAACGGTTGCAGAATCAAGCAGAGCATTCGCGCCCGCAATTAGCGGGTTCCTTCCGTTTTTGATTTCTTCTGCGTCCCCCATTCCGTCTCTGTCAGTATCAGTGTTTAGCGGGTCGGTGCGCCACAGTTCTTCCTCCCAATCCTTCAAGCCGTCTTTGTCGCTGTCGGCAATCAGCGCCGCAGAGCCGAGTGTGTCTATTGGCGTTTTTAGTGCGGGCGCAATTTCCTCTCCGCGGTTTTTATATTCGCGGTACGCAATAAAGCCACCGAATCCAACGAGAATAACAAGCACGGAAATAAGGAAGGTGTGTTTGCCCATAATGGTTACCGTAAGTATATACCCCGTGTTACAATTTTGGTATGAGATCGCGTTATTTAGTTTACCTTGTAGTGATTTTGTTTATTATGGCGCAATCCGCGCGCGCAGAAGGATGGCGGTTTCCGCGCGAGATACGGCTCGGCGCTCGGGGCCCAGATGTTTTTGCGCTTCAAAGGTTTCTGAACGAAAGCGCGCAAACGCGCGTTGCGGAAAGGGGTGTGGGTTCACCAGGCAAGGAAACAAATTATTTTGGACCAGCGACCGCGCGCGCGGTCGCGGCGTTCCAGAAATTGAAGAGCGGAGAAGCGGACTTTTCTTCCGAGTCCGGAAGAGTCGGGCCGCTCACGCTCGCGGCGTTGAATAAGCGGTCTGCTCAGGATACCAATATACGAATGAATACTAATCTACCAATGACTACGAATAAAACGGAAACAAAAATAACTTCGCCAGCGCACCCCAATGCGCGCAACATGGACCAATTTTTAGGTATCGTTAAGCAGGTCGGCTCTGCGCAAGGCCGTTCTGCGGATGATTTGCAAAAACTTTCGGAAGAGATGCGCTCTTTTGCGCTTTCAACGACAACCGATTTTTTTACACAATTTGCCGAAGAGGCGCGCGGCAATTCAAGTCCTATTTCTTTAGAATCGTCGTTCAAAAGTCGTATCGGCGCTTTATTGGAAAAATTCGCTAGCGCGTTCGCTTTGCGGGCTGACGCGCAAGCGCCATCTTTCGGAGGAATGGTGGTGTATGTATTTCCGTGCACTTGCAGCGGCAATTGGCTTGTCGGAATGCTTCCGTTGTCTATTCCCCCAATTACTTTAATCACACACTACACAGGTTCGCAGGCGTTTGCGTGGTTCAATGCTCCCTTTACGCTTTTTATGCTCGGCAACTATATTCCGCAAGGCGCGCCCTGCCTTTTTTACGCAGTGTTTACATGCGTCACACTTCCCTCGCAAGCTCAGACAGCTCCCATCCTCGGCTCGTCATAAGTAGATAAACATTTTCCGCTCGCGCTTTTTTTTCTACCCCGCATTTTTCCAATATATCAGAGGTAATTCCGAGATTGGACGCAAGCAATTTGCGCGGATGCGCGAAGCCCTTTTTGAGGATAGAAAAAAACTTTTCCTCTGAAATCCCCTCCTCAACTGAGGAGGGGTGTCCCGACTTCCCAGTCGGAACGGGGTGGTGGTGTCTGAAAAAGTCCTTTGAAATATCCTCAATCGCAACAATCGCAGAATCCACCTTTGGTGGCGGCGAAAACGAACCAGCTTTCACTGTTCCAATATATTGTGGCATTCCGTAGCATTTTACGCTTATGGAAAGAATTGACTCCTTGCTGTCTGCGGCAACAATTCTTTTCGCAACCTCTTTTTGCAGTAATAGAACCATCATATTCGGTTGCGCATTATTTTGCAGAAACATTCGCAGGAATTGCCCGGTGATGTAGTATGGCAAATTAGCAACTAATTTGTAGTCAGTAGTCAGTAGTAAGTAGTCAGTAGAATTAAAATTAAGGATGTCGGCGTGAATAAGTTCTAATTTCCCCGATGCAATTTCAGCGGAAAACTTTTGTTGCAAAAGCGGGATGAGTCGCGCGTCTTTTTCTACCGCAACAACTTTTTCGGCGTGCTCAAGAATGAGCGCGGTCAAAACACCTTCACCAGGTCCAACTTCCAGCACAGTGTCGGTCGGCACAAGCTCCGCCGCCGCAACTATTTTTTCTAACGCGCCGCGGTTTCGGAGAAAATGTTGGCCTAACGATTTTTTACTATGAATAAACATACTAATTATACGAATTATACTAATGATACGAATGTCTACGAATAAAATACTAATCTGCGAATGGTACGAATATACGAATGACTACGAATAAGAAATGAATTTTATTGGTAGTCATTGGTAGATTGGTATGCATTCGTTGATTGGTATATATCTGCTTCCAGCAGATTTTCTGGAATATCAAAAATAAACTCCGAAGGCAAGTTCACTTGCCGCGAACCGAACACACTCCGTGCGCCCGCGTACGACAAATATATTTTCTTGCGTGCGCGCGTGAGCGCCACATAGAAGAGCCGCCGCTCCTCTTCTGACTCTTCCTCGGTAATTTTATCCGCATAGAGCCGTGCATGCGGAAATAGCCCGTCTTCAAGCCCTGTAATAAACACAGTATTAAACTCAAGCCCTTTCGCCGCGTGCACCGTCATAAGCCGAACCGCATTTTTTTCTTCTTTCAACTCATCTTGGTCGCTCTGAAGCGCCGCGTCGACAAGGAATTGTTCCAATGCTTCGCGCCGTTCAATTCCGTTGTAGCGAGTCGCAAAAGAAATAAGTTCTCGGATGTTTAGTAGCCGTTCCTCATCTTCTCCATCGCCCTCCCTCAGTATTTTTTCAAGTCCGCTTTCGGTTAAAATGAATTTGAGCGCAGCAGAGAGCGGCTCGGTTTCCAATTTTTTCTTCACGCGCGCAAGCAATGCGCGAAACCCAGCAATTTTTTGGCGCGTTCCCGCTGTCAGTCCGCTTTCCTGTTTAGCAAGGATTTTGAGAAGCGTTACTTTGCCGATGCCGCGCACTGGTACATTGATAATGCGGGCAAAGTCAGCAGTATCCGATTCGCTTAAAGACGCACGAACATACGAAATTATGTCTTTTACTTCCTTTCGCTCAAAAAATCGCACACCTATAACCTGATACGGAATGTCAGCACCCATAAACGCCTCTTCAAGCGCGCGGCTTTGGAAGTTGGCGCGGAACAGCACGGCAATTTCTTTCGGTTCTGCTCCTCCGTAAATAAGCTCGCGTGATTTCTCCGCCACAAATTGCGCTTCGTGCGCTTCGTCAAGCCCAGCAAACAAACTTATTTTTTCTCCCCCTGCATTTTTCGTAAAGAGTGTCTTCTCGCGGCGGTGCTTGTTCTTTTCAATCACGCGATTTGCGGCATCAAGAATAGTTTGCGTGGATCGGTAATTTTCTTCAAGTGTAACCACTTTGGCATTCGGCCAGTCCTTCTCAAAACCCATAATGTTTTTCATACTTGCTCCGCGCCATTGGTAAATATTCTGGTCCACATCACCCACAACCGCTATGTTGCGGTGCGATTCCGCGAGCAAGCGCGCGATGTCGTATTGCACGCGGTTGGTGTCTTGATATTCGTCTATATGTAAGTATTTCCACCGCGCCTGATACACAGCACGCACCTCTGTTTCTTTTTTAAGGAGGAGCGCGGTTTTGAGAAGCAAGTCGTCAAAGTCCAGCGCTTTTTCTTCCGCAAGTATTTTCTCGTACGCATCCCATACGCGCGAAACAACGCGCGGAAAAAAGTCGCTCGCGCGCTCCGTGAATTCATCTGCGGTTACCCCCTCCCCTTTTTGGCGGCTGATTGCCCCGAGTATTTTCGGCGGCTCAAAGTTTTTCGGGTCAAAACCCGCTTCTTTTGTTGCTTGTTTTATTGCACGGAGCGAATCGCCTCGGTCAAAAATAGTAAAGCGAGGGCTGAGCCCCGCGCGCGAGGCGTGGTCGCGCAAAATACGAACACCAAGAGAGTGAAATGTTGAAATAAACGGCAATTCCATAACATCTGAAAGCAAATTGCTAACGCGGCTCCGCATCTCTTGCGCCGCTTTGTTGGTGAAGGTAATCGCGAGAATTGACGATGGCTCAATGCCAGTTTTTATTAAATGCAAAATACGGTGCGCAATCACGCGTGTTTTGCCCGCACCCGCGCCGGCGATAATAAGGAGCGGGCCGTCGCGGTGCTCCACCGCCTCGCGCTGGCGCGGATTCAATTCATCAAGATAAGACATCAAGAAAATATAACACAAACGAAACAAACACCCGATGTCTAAATTGCAGACATCGGGCGTTTTTTAGAATTTTATAAAGTCCTTCACAGAAATTCCTGCTTGCTTCAAGATTTTGCTAAGTAAATTGCGACCGATATCTTTTCTCCCGTGCATCGGTACTGAAGTCATCCGTTTTGTAATCGGATGCCGAAAAAAATAATGGCTGCCTTTTGCGTAGAGAAAACGAAATCCCGCACGCATCAACTTCTGGATAATCGCGCGGGCGGCGAGAATAGGTAAAATACTCATACGAAAGACGGGATACGGCTACGGTTTATTTGCACTATTCCGCTTTGCTCTGCATCGGCTACTATTCGCGCTTCAAACGCGCCTTCAATTGCTTCCGCAATCATCCGTTTTGCTTCCACAAATGTTTTCCCCCACGAGAGAGCCCCTTGCACACCGCGTGCTTCCGCGCTGTAGCCGCCCATATCTCTTTCGGTCTCAAAAACGCAGGGAAAGACCCCATATTTTGTTTTTATGTTCGCCGTTTTCTTCATATTTTGTAATTATATCATAAATATAAACCAAAACAAACACCCGATGTCTGCAATTTAGACATCGGGTGTTTCCAGGGTATGCAAGGAACATTCTACCTCCCAAAAAACGCCTTCACGAATCCCCACACATCTGATTCTGGAATGCCCGCGCCAGCGAGTTGATTCACAGTGCTGCTTGTTGTGGTCGCCGTACACCCC
>Ga0075977_105_pt1 | contig 40361 bp, 49 predicted proteins | sample RifGroA2_FD_68053 | JGI IMG/M metagenome (GOLD analysis project Ga0075977, IMG submission 68053) | Parcubacteria bacterium GW2011_GWA2_47_12 | reverse complement strand
TTCTATCAACAGCAGCCGGCATACCGTCTTTCGAATGATTGGGGTGTGGACTACAAAACAGTAACGCGTGTATATCAGAGAATCCGAGAAGCAATCTATCATACTGCGGAACTTGAGGGAGGCAAATTGAACGGCGAAGTTGAAATGGACGAGAGTTACTTCGGCGGCAGACGAAAGGGACGGCGCGGAAGGGGTGCAGCCGGTAAAAACATTGTATTTGGCCTTCTGGAGCGCGACGGCAAGGTGTATACGAGAGTGGTGGAGCATGTGTCCAAAGAAGAATTGATGGCGGTTATTAGGAAGAAAACGAGAAAGGGCTCGGTCTACTACACCGACAAGTTCCGAAGTTACAACTCTTTGAAACGTTTAGGTAAGCATCATATGGTGTCGCATGAAAAGAATCTGGTCTATCTTAAAGAGGTGGAGTACCGCTTTAATCACCGAAAGGATAATTTATTCAAACTCTTTATCAGCATCTATTTTGGTTACATTTCGCCCTAATTACCTACAAAATGAATCTTAATAAATGAAATCCCGAAGAACGAAAACTATTAGGATTTTTTTGATTTAAACCCGCGTTTCTTTTTTTCTTCTTTTAAGATTTCAAGCGCGCGGGGAAGGGTAATGTCGTACGGGTTGTCGGGCGTTTTGAGCGAGCGGAAGTCGCCGTTGTGTACGATGTATGGACCGAATCTCCCGCGACTCGCCGTAATTTCTTTGTTAGTTGTTGGATGTACTCCGAGTAACCGTGGGAGCGAAAGAAGTTTAAGCGCGAGTTTAATATCCACGGACTTCGGCTCAATATCTTTTGGAATACTTGCTAGTTTAGGTTTATTTGCCGCGCCTTTCTTTTTCTCTCCAAGTTGCACATACGGTCCAAACCTGCCGATTTTTACGAAAATCGGCTCCTGCGTTTCTGGATGCGCGCCAATCGGCACATCCGGCTTCTTTTCTTCTACCACACTGCCGTCCAGCGAGCGCGCGCCTTTGCACTCAGGAAACTTCTTGCACGAAAAGAACGCGCCGATGCGCGAAAGCTTTTTCTCCATTGGGCTCTCGCATAGTGGGCACAACATACCGCTCGGCGCGTCACCCAGCGAAGTTATTTTTTCCGCGTCTTTGGATTGCTTTTTTACTTCTTTATTAAACGGCGTATAAAACTCGCGCATTGTCTTTTCATATTCGCGAGTACCGCCCGCAATGTCGTCCAACTTGTCTTCCATCTCTGCGGTGAATGAGTCCGAAATGTACGCGCCAAAATATTTTTCTATAAACGCGCTCACTGCTTCGCCCGTTTCCGTTACACGGAGCGCGCGGCCTTCCTTTTCCGTATAGCCGCGCGCAAGAAGCGTATCAATAATTGAAGCGTAGGTGGACGGCCGTCCGATGCCGCGCTTCTCAAGCTCTTTCACAAGTCCCGCTTCACTGTAACGCGCAGGCGGTTCGGTCTGCTTTTCTTCCGAGCGGATATCGCGAAGTGTGAGCGGCTCATTGGTTACCACTTTCGGCAATTCGTTTTCATCGCCCTTTGCAGTAGGGTCGGCAAGAAGCCAGCCAGAATACACGATACGGCTCCCGTTTGCGGAAAAATCCGGAATCGTTCCGTTTTTAATATTTGCGATAATTTTTGTGCGTAGGATTCCGGCGTCGAGCATTTGAGATGCGATAGTTCTCCGTCGGATAAGTTCATACAATTTCTTTTGGTCGGGAATTGCGCCCGCCGACTCGCGCGCGACATCAGTTGGGCGAATCGCTTCGTGTGCTTCCTGCGCGTTCTTCACATTCTTTGCGTAATGGCGAAGTTCTATATTCTCCTTTCCGAATGATTTTTCAATAACCGCCGCGAGCGCGCGACGCGCATCTTCCGACAAATTAGTTGAGTCGGTGCGCATATAGGTGATAAACCCGCTTTCATAAAGTTTTTGCGCGAGGAGCATCGTTTTTTTAGGCGAAAATCCAAGGCGCGTGGACGCGACTTGCTGAAGCGTGGAGGTGATGAAGGGCGGGCGCGGGCTTCGTTTCGCTTCTGTTTCACTTACTTCTTTTACAAACCACTCACCCTTTTTTCCTTCCGCTAGGATGCGCTCGTTTTCTGATTTCTCTCGCGGCTCTTCTTCACAGGTAAGCGCTAGCGCGGCTTTCTGTACAGTATTAGTGTCCGCAAAAATACGCCAAAATGTTTCCGGTACAAACGCTTTTATCTCGCGCTCGCGCTCGGCAAGTATGCGCAAGGCAGGGGATTGTACGCGGCCTGCCGAGAGTCCGTAGCGGAGCTTCTTCCAAATGAGCCCAGACAGGTCATAACCAACCAAGCGGTCCAGCACGCGCCGCGCTTCCTGCGCGCGCCGCAGATTCTGGTCTATCGCGCGCGGGTGCGCGAGCGCGTCTTCAATCGCGTGCTTGGTAATTTCGTGATACACGGCGCGCGTAATCGGCTTTTTAATTCCGGCTTTTTTCAGAAGCTCGGCAATATGCCACGCTATCGCCTCGCCCTCGCGGTCGGCATCGGTTGCGAGAATGATTTCTTTCGCGCTCGCCGCCGCCTCCGCTATGTCCGCGACCGTTTTTTCTTTTCCTTTAGATATTTCGTAATGCGGCACAAAACCCGCCGCTATGTCCACGGCGTTTTTGCTGGATTTCGGAAGGTCTCGCACATGCCCGACGGACGCCTTGACGGCAAAATCCACACCGAGATATTTTCCGATGGTCTTCGCTTTCGCGGGCGACTCAACAATCAAAAGCTTTTGCGCCATTCGGTTAAGTATTACACGGTTTTGTTTTTTTGAGCAAACTACATCCTATGATAAAATACTCTTATGCAAAAGAATTTTGACGAATGGAATGAAATAAAGAAAAAGACAAACGCTGATGATGGCTACTTACCTTTATATCACGAGCGTCAAATAAGATGGTGCCGTCTTGGTGCGAATGTGGGTTTTGAGCAAGACGGCACGGGTCAAGATTTTTCCCGTCCAGTTTTGATACTCAAAGGATTAAGTAAAAATGTATGTATTGTTATCCCATTAACAGCATCAACAAAAACAAATGAGTATCGTGTTTCCGTTGGTATTGTCGGAGACATAGAAGCAGTTGCGATTATCTCACAAATTCGTTTAATTGATACAAAACGGCTTGATAAGCAAATTGCAACACTTGAAAAAAAGACATTTCAGCGCATACGAAAAGCCGTCAAAGATTTACTCTGACGGCTTTTCTATTTTTCTCCCCCTTGCGGGGGCCGGCCCGAAGGCATTTGTAGTCACATACTAGCAAACTCTATCTAACCGCGCAATCTTGACGGATTATGTGTGTTGTGCTAGGGTATTCTACGGAATGAACTACTACCACCACCACAGTTGGAAACAATGGAAGGCAAAAAAGAAATGAAAAATAAAAAGACGATAACTCTTACCAAAAAAGAGTGGGAAGCCATTATTGAGTTGGTTGATATTGGCATTGATGAGGCTTCTGTTACATACGATGAAGAGAAAGGCAAGAAGATTCTTGCGAAACTAAAAAGCCAATTAGTGGAGTAAGAAATCCCATTTCCGCGGCTGTAAAACACAGTCGCGGGTTTTTTATATGATTTTGTAATCCAGTGTTTTGCGCTCCGTATCGGCACCGATAATTTTGAAGCGCACTTTGTCGCCGAGCGAATACTTCTTTCCCGTGCGCGCGCCTTTAATGCAATAGTGCTTCTCGTCCAGCGCGTAAAAGTCGTCGCCGAAGTTGCGGAGAGCCGCCATTCCTTCCGATTTTGTTTCCCTCTCTTCTATATATATACCCCATTCGGTAACGCCCGAAATGACGCCATCAAATTCCTTCCCGACGCGCTCCGACATATATTCAACCTTTTTCATTTTTACCGATTCGCGCTCTGCCTCCGCAGCGCCGATTTCCTTTTCAGTAATATGTTCTGCAAGCCGTTCATACTCCGACCATTCCTGCTCCTCCATTTTTTCCCCGTGCAAATGCCCTGCAAGCATACGGTGTATCAGCAAGTCCGCGTAGCGGCGAATAGGGGAGGTGAAGTGCGTATAAAACGGCATCGCAAGCCCAAAGTGCCCAATGTTCTTTGTAGAATACACGGCCTTGGACATAGAGCGCAGCGCAGTTGTTTTAATCAGCGCCTCTTCCGCTTCGCCTTCTATTTTCTTAAACAATTGCTGGAGGTCTTTCGCCGTCACGCTTTTTCCTGTAATCGGTAGGTGATGCCCGAGCGCGCGCACGAAGAGAGCAAGTTCTCCAATTTTCTCGCTATCGGGCAAATCGTGAATGCGGTAGAGGACTGGCGGCGCGTTTTTTTGTTGTTTTTCCCGCGCGTGCGATAGGAACTCTGCAACCTCGCGGTTCGCAAGGAGCATCCACTCTTCAACAAGCTTGTGCGTTTCTAAATGCGGCTTTTTATACGCGCGAATCGGCCATCCGTCTTTGTCCAACTCAAACTTCACCTCGTCTTGCGCGAAATCAATCGCGCCCGCCGCGTTATTCCGCGCTTGCATAATTTTCGCAAGGTGGTTCAATACCAAAAGTTCTTCTGATAATGCTCCTTCTTTTTTATTTATAATTTCTTGTGCGTCTTCATAAGTAAACCGCTTGTCCGAACGGATTACCGTGCGTCCGAACCAGCGCGATAGCACTTCCGCCTTATCGTTTATTTCAAACACCGCAGAAAACGCAAACTTATCTTCATTGGGGTTGAGCGAACACAGGTCGTTTGAAAGCGTCTCTGGAAGCATCGGAATCGTGCGGTCTACCAAATACACAGAGAATCCGCGTTCGCGCGCCTCCGAGTCCAACACTGTCTTCTCGCGCACAAAAAAAGAAACATCCGCGATGTGTACCCCTATTTCGTAAGTTGTTTGCTCTGAGCCGTGTCGAGTGGGTAGTTTCTTAAAAGAAAGCGCATCATCAAAATCCTTTGCGTCCACAGGGTCAATAGTAAAGGTTGTAACGCCACGAAAATCCTTTCGTTTCGGAATTTCTTCCGCGAAAATTGTTTTTTCGTTTTGCTTCAACAAACGCGCTTCGCGTTCTACGACATCGGGGAACGAAGACGCAAAGCCGCGCGCGAGCGCGAGCGCTTTCATTTCCGTATTGTGCTCGCCGGCTTTGCCGATTACTTCTATAATATCTGCTTCAGGCGAGCGCGAGGCATCATTCCACGGAAGCATTCTTATTAACACTTTATCGTTTTCTTTTGCGCTTCCAATTTTCTTCGCGTCAATACGAAAATCAGCATAACATCGCCAGTCGTCGGGTTTTACAAAAAATCTGCCGTCTTCTTGTTTCAACACGCCTACAAACTTATCTTTCGCGCGCTTCACTATTTTTGTTACCGCGCCGAGGCGACGGTCGCGCTGGCTTTTTCCACCCGTCAGGCGAACCCCAACCTCATCTTTGTTCATCGCGCAATTTAGATTTTCGGTAGGAATTTCAATATCGTCTTTACCGCTTTCGTCCGCCACAAACCCCACCCCGCGCGAGTTGATGGATATAATTCCTTGTATTGTTTTCACTTGCGCCTGTTTTTTATGCATTGAATTGACACTATAACATAAGTTGGCTATGATGGCGCGTATGTTAAAAATTCGGCTACAGCGCGTGGGGAGGAAGCATATGCCCGTCTTTCGGGTAGTGCTTACGGACGCGCGCAACTCTACCAAAAGCGGCAAGACAGTTGAAACGCTCGGCACATGGAACAACACGACGCGCGAACGGAAAGTGGATGCAGAGCGCATTAAGCACTGGCTCTCAAAAGGCGCGCAACTGTCGGATACGCTCCACAACTTTTTGATTATGCAGAAGATAATTGAAGGTAAAAAGAAAAACGCGCTTCCGAAACACACACCAATCAAGAAGAAAGAAGAAAAGAAAGAGGAGGCGAAAAAGGAAGAGAAACCGGTTGAAGTCGCGCCTGTTGCGTGAGTTTGTTATACTCTAGAATATGCAGGTTCGGCGAGGTCGGACGAACTGCAAGAAATGATTATAAGGTTTCTGATAAAACCAGAACGAAAATGGCAAAGAAAGAAAATGATGTAGAGTTTTTGGAATATGTAGTGAAGGCGCTCGTAGACAATGCCGACGCGGTGAAAATCGCGCGCACTGTGGACGAGATGGGCGTGCTTTTGACGCTCTCGGTCGGCCCCGAAGATATGGGGAAGATTATCGGACGGAGCGGCAATACAGCCAAGGCGCTTCGGATACTTCTTCGGGTTGTGGGTATGAAGAACAACGCCCGCGTGAACTTGAAGATTAACGAACCCGAAGGCAGCACACAAGCCCCGCGCGCGATGAAGAGCGTAGACGAGGCGATGGATGATTTGAAGATATAGTACTTAACAAAAGACCCCCGCTATACGGTGGGGGTCTTTTGTGTTATTACTTAGTTTATGACCTTTCACATCATTTCGTTATTTCCAAACGCATTCCGCTCGTACCTCGGAGAGTCAATTTTGAAGCGGGCGATTGAAGACAAAAAGATTGCGGTGAAGTTTTACAATCCGCGCGACTACGCGGAGAACAAGTACGCCCGCGTTGACCGCAAGCCCTACGGAGGTGGGCCCGGTATGGTGATTCAAGCCGAGCCAGTCATCCGCACCATAGAAAAAGCACTCTCCTACATTCCTAGGAATGTAGGAATATCAAAAAAGATAAGAGTTCCGATTATTTGGTTAAGCCCAAGTGGGAAGCAATTTACCAACGAAACGGCGATAAAATTCGCAAAGAAGTTTTCCGATATAATTATCATCTGCGGGCGGTATGAAGGAGTAGACGCGCGCGTTAAAAAAATCTTCAAGGTTGAAGAATTATCGGTCGGACCGTTTGTGCTGACTGGAGGAGAGCTCGCGGCAGAGATTTTAATTGATACTACTGCGCGGCAGGTTGAAGGCGTGCTCGGCGACGCGCAATCGCGCGAGGAGGCGCGCGTCGCAAGCCCCGATGTGTACACGCGCCCTGAAGTATTCGCTTACAAAGGCAAAAAGTACCGCGTTCCCAAAATCCTCCTCACCGGCCACCATGCAAAAATAGAAAAATGGCGCGCCTCGCGCCAAAAATAGTTTTCCAACTTCGCCACGGTTTTGCAATAAACCCGCCACCCCCTGGCGGGTTTTAGGTGTGGTACAATTTGTATATGAATTGGTTCTCGTTGGACGCGCATGGAAAAAAGTTTTTGGTGATTGACATCGCGAGTGGAAGCGTGGGCGCGACGGTCGTTCGCATGGCGCGCGATGCGCGTCCTACTATTCTATTTACGGCACGTGAAGCGGTTGCGCCCGCCGAAGAGCTTACGCCGGAGCACTTTTTCTCCGCAACGCTTCATTCTCTCAAAGCACTTTGCGCACAGGTGTTTCGCTTGTACAGGGGTGAGATGGCGGGCGTAGAACAGGCGCACATTTTCCTCCGCGCTCCGTGGATTGTGTCTAAAACGCGCTCGGTACGCGCCGAGTTTCCCGAGCCGTCGGTTGTAACGGAAGCGGTGCTTGCTTCCGTTATTCGCGAGGCGGAGAAGGGGATTGCCGAAAACTTCCACGCTGCGCACCGCGAGATCGCGTCCGATGTTCGTGTCGTGGAAAAAAAAATAACGGAATTTCGCGTGAACGGATACGCGGTCGCGTCCGCGCTCGGCAAAGAGGCGCGTACGCTGGAACTTACGCTTTTGGAAAGTTTCGCGCCAGAAAACGCCATTCTGAAATTTAACACTCTGTTTGATTCGTTGACTGCCGCGCCGCGCGAATATCACGCTGGTGCCGCCGCAGCGCACGGCGCGCTGTCGGCATCCACGGAAGAGCGTGGCGATTCGCTCACAGTGTGCGTTGGTAGTGAGGCGACCGAGCTATGTATTGAACGAAATGGGATTTTGCAGGAAGTCGTTTCGGTTCCTGTCGGCGTGCGGACAGCAGCGCGTGGAGTGGTTGGCGAAGGAGTATTCAATTCGGTTATTTCAGCGGAATCGTTTTTGCGCGCCGAGTCTGTACAGAAGCTTTCTGACGCGCGGCGCGTTTCCGTAGAGGCGGCGCGAGAAGGCTCCGCAGTCCGCCTTAGGCGAACTGCGGCGAATGCGCTAGCGCCTAAAATGAAGAACGGATTTTCACCAACGCGCGCGGTCGTGCTTTGTGATGAAAAAGACATTTCGTTGTGCGAGCGGGTGTTTCGCGCGCCGTTGGAATTTGCAGTGCACGCCGCAGAGGCATTTTCTAATTCTGTTGCTTATCTGCGCTCTGCAATACCCGACACATTCCTTTCTGCAGAAGCGGCGTTTGTTGCGTTGTATGAAGAAGGAAAGAAATTATGATATGAACAGTTTTCTGTGTTTGCATTTTTGAGGTGTGGTATAATACAAAGAACTATGACGAAGAAAATTGTTAATGATGTTACTCCGCCGGGTGGGCGGCGGTCGGTGCGGGATATTCCCGTGCCGCCGCGTTCGTACCGATACAGCGATGATTCTCGCGATGAAGTAGAAATTGAAGAAGAAAACAACGAACCAGATGTGGTGCGAATTCCCCTGCGTGGCGGAGGGCGCAGGCGCGCACGTTGGGTTTTGTGGGGAATCGTGGGCGTAGCGCTCGTTGGGCTTGCGGTTGCAGTCAGTATTGCGGTTTCCGGCGCAACGGTTACGGTAACGCTTAAATCATCCCCAGCAATAGTTTCAATGGTAGGTACTGCGACAATCGCAACGACGACCACTGAGGTATATTTACCGTATACGCCTCTTGTGTTGGAAGGAAATGAAAAGGTCTCGCTTGAATCCGAAGGAAGTAAAAAGGTGGAGCGGAAAGCGTCTGGAACGATTATCGTATACAACAATTTTTCTACTGTGTCCCAGCGACTCATAAAGAATACCCGTTTTGAGACACCGGATGGGTTTATTTATAGAATTCAAGAATCCATCGTAGTGCCGGGCAAAACGACTTCAAGCGGAAAGCCGCTTCCCGGAAGCATAGAGGCGGTTGTGTACGCGGATCGTGCGGGAGCTGAATACAACATTGGGCTGTCTGATTTTACTATACCGGGTTTTAAGACAATCTCCGAACGGTATGCAGGATTTTACGCGCGCTCAAAAACGGTGATGACGGGGGGGCTTGTCGGAACTGCGCCGTTTGTGTCGCCAGAAAAAATAAGCGCGGCGCGAACGGCACTTCGCAAGGCGCTTGAAGAAAAACTGGGGAGCGAAGCGGCGGAGAAAGTTGAAAGCGGTTCGCTGATGCTCGCGGGCGGTTATTCATTTAAGTCGGTATCGGAACCGGAAACGGAAACCGCAGACAAGAAAGTATCGGTGTCCGAACGCGGAACGCTGACAGCATTTGTGTTTTCGCGCGATATGTTCGCGTCGTACCTCGCGCGCCGCGTGCTACTGCGCTACGACGATGAACCTGTTTCTTTTGAAAAAACGGAAGATTTATCGTTTGAATTTCTTAATAAAGCGGACTTTGGGAAAAATTCGGACAGCAAAGTGCTCTTCGATCTGCGCGGTTCCGGCACAGTTGTGTGGACGCTGGATGAAGAGCGGTTGAAGCTAGACCTTTCAGGCAAGCTGAAAAGCGAGACGGTTTCGGTGCTTGCCTCATACCCGTCAATTGAACGCTCACAAATCGTCATCCGACCATTTTGGAAAAAGGCCTTCCCCGACAACATTAAAAAGATTTCAGTGGTCATTAAACAGGCCACATCAGAGGCAAAAAGTCCTTGATTTTTGTCGCAATAGTGTGATATATTTAGATGTATGAAAAGGCATATTATTCAATGAATACAAAAAATTTACTAAAAAATAAGTATGTCTGGATTATTGTAGGAATTATTTTGTTGGTTATTATTTCAAGTGTAGGTGAAGAACAGTTAGTGCCCATAGCAACACAACCACAAATCAAAAATATACAACAGGAAACTCAAGTGAAAGAATTAACACTAGAACAAAAATTAGTTCGGGATTTTCTTGTAAAAGAGTTGGAATTGGATGATGAGTTACAACGCGGAAATAATGAGGTGGCAAATGCGGGTAGAGAGTTTGATTATGGAGTTCCATTGCCGTACATCATAAGAGCAGAGTTAGTATTCGAAAAAGTTTTAGAAAAAAGCAAGGCATTAGTTGTTCCCTCTGGTGGAGAAAAAGTGAAAACCTATCTCATTGAAGCGACCAATAATGCTCTTTCTGGTGTAAAGAAAATAAGAGAAGGTCTTGAGTCTTACCCTGTTGATAAAATCAAGTTGGGACAGGGAATAGAAATGTATACTAAATCACAAATGTCTTTGGCGAGAAAGAATGCAGAAATTGACAAGTTAAAACAGGAAACAAGGCTTTAATTAGAAAATAAAATTTATGGAAAAATTGGAATACAAAACAAACTAGAGAAGCAAAAGAAGTGGCAATTAAATGAACTATATGGAGAAAAATAATACAACAATGATTGTAGAAATCATTGTATTATAGTATTTGTATGACTAAAAAACAATTAGTTGAACAGTTGCAAGAATTGGCTGAGGGTGTAAAAGGGTGGGAATGGAATAAGGATGTAGAAAGTCCAGAAGGTGCCCATGTTAAAGCAGATGAGGCACTCCTTAAATATATCGGGGATGAAGAAATTAGAAAAGTATTTGACAGTATTAAAAAGTGGTATGCATAGACATGGATTGACTCTTTTTTATTATCTTGCTATCTTTATATTCGCAGATGGGAACAGAACAAAAGCCGGAACGGGCGAGCGGGCGGGTGGTTGAAGCTCTTCCCGATGCTCTTTTTCGTATTGATACAGGGCAGGAAAAACCCGTATTGGCGTACCTTGCGGGCAAAATGCGCCTGCATCGGATTCGCGTTCTCGTCGGCGACAAGGTAGAGATTGAACTTGACCGCTACGGCGGCAAGGGAAGAATTGTGAAAAGACTTTAGAAAATAACAAGCGAAGCGAATATATTTTCTTTGTCTTTTTACCCCCTCACTTGAATCAGGGAATGCAAAGTAAGTGGTATAGTGAAAGTTAGCAATTCGTACAAACAATCAACAATAAATATCAAAATGATATTCAAGTGAGGGGGTGGCGATTTGTATAGTCGCTACGCTCCTTATAAATCAACCATGAATGTAAAAGCGTCTGTTAAAACACGGTGTCCGAAGTGTAAGGTTGTCCGCAGACGCGGACGCGTTTTTGTTGTGTGCACGGGGAACCCGCGCCACAAGCAAAGACAGGGATAATGGCTTCGCCGATACTTTACAAGCATAACGAAGTAAAGTATCGTAGCGAAACATTACCCCCTCACTTGAATCTAAAAGTGCGAGCGAGTGGTGGAGTGAGAGTTAGCAGTCTAAACAAGGAATCAACAATAAACATTATTTCTATATTCAAGTGAGGGGGTGGCGATTTATATAGTCGCTACACTTCTTATAAATCAGCCATGCGTATCAAAGGAATTACAATTCCGGAAAATAAACAACTTGAATTCGGCTTGCCGATTCTGTACGGTATTGGCCGTTCAAACGCGCGCTCTATTTTATTACAGGTTGGTGTGAACCCAGCCAAGAAACCCGGAGAAGTGACTCCAGCAGAAGAACAGGCGATTCGTACGGAAATAGAAAAACGGACGCTTGAAGGCGATTTGAAGCGCGCGGTCGCCGGAAACATAAAGCGCCTCAAAGACATTAAAGCGTATCGCGGCACGCGGCACGCGCGCGGGCTTCCGGTACGCGGCCAACGCACCAAAACCAATTCGCGCACGCGCCGCGGAAATGTACGCAAGACGATGGGTACTGGGCGCAAAGCAGTAGAAAAGAAATAATGGCTTCGCCGATACTTTACAAGCAGAGCGAAGTAAAGTATCGTAGCGAAACATTACCCCCTCACTTGAATCATAGAGAGCTGGGTGATTGATGTCGTGGAGTTAGCAGTTCACATAAACAATCAGCAACAAACATTAATTTTATATTATTCAAGTGAGGGGGTGGCGATTTGTATAGTCGCTACGCTCCTTACAAATCAGCCATGGGTAAAAAACGAATCATTACTAAAGGAGAAGCAGGAGCGGGTGCGGAAGGCGCTGGAATTGTCGCAAAGTCCTCAAAGAAGAAAATTGAGGCGGGTATTCTCAATGTGCGCGCGTCCTACAACAACACAACGCTCACGCTCGCAGACGAAAAAGGAAATGTCGTCGCGTTTTCGTCTTCCGGCGCACTAGGTTTCCAGGGCGCAAAGAAAGGTACACCGTTTGCCGCCGCGAAAGTTGGCGAAACGCTCGGCGCAAAAGCGGTACTAATGGGTATGAAAGATGTGTCGGTAGTCGTGCGCGGTGTTGGGTCTGGCAGGGAGTCGGCAATTCGTGGATTTATGTCTAAGGGTATTGCGCTTAAAAACATAAAAGACATAACACCGGTGCCGTTCAACGGTCCGCGCCCTAAGAAACCGCGGCGCGTTTAATATATTTAAATATTGAAATATGCTTATAGGATCACGATACAAAATTGCGCGGCGCTACGGCCCAGAACTGTTTGAGAAAACAAGCACGCAGAAGTTCGCTCTGCGCGAAGGTCAACGCACGGGGAAGCGTATGCGCGCGCGCAGCGATTACGGCGTTCAGATTGCGGAAAAACAGAAGGCGCGCTATCTGTACGGGCTAGGCGAACGGCAAATCCGCAAATACGCGCGCGAAGCACTTGAGAAAAAAGGCGCGGCGGCAGATGCCCTTTTTTCTTCTTTTGAGACGCGGCTTGATAATGTGGCATATCGCGCAGGTCTCGCGCCGACGCGTCGAGCCGCGCGCCAGATCGTTTCTCACGGACATCTTTCGGTAAACGGCCGCCGCCTAACGATTCCGTCTAAGTCCGTTTTTGTTGGAGAGACGATTGCTGTGCGCGAGCGAAGCGCTCAGAAGAAATTGTGGCTGGAAGATGAAAAGAAAGAGCAAAGGCCGATTCCAGCATGGCTCTCTTATGATAAAACGAAGCGCGTAATAACCGTTTCTGGGATGCCGAAGCTTCAGCGCGAAGAATTGCCTTTTCGCATTGACACAGTGCTTGAATTTTATCGGCGGTAAGAAAACAGGCGCACCCTTTGCAAAAAGGGCGCGCCTGTGTTATGCTGTGTCTCTGTTTTCGTTTTCGCGGCGGATTTTCACACCTTCCTTTTAATTATTTTTTAATCTTTTAATACGGCATATGCTTACTATCGTGCTTCCATCACAGCCCCGCGTTATCAAAGAAGAGGGCGCGTCGGGTTCGTATGAAATTGACGGCTTGTATCCGGGCTACGGTCATACTCTCGGCAATTCGCTCCGTAGAATTATCCTTTCGTCTCTCCCTGGCGCAGCAATTACTTCTGTGAAGATTGTGGGCGCGTCCCACGAGTTCACGACATTAGAAGGCGTTAAAGAAGATGTTATTTCCGTTATTCTTAACCTAAAGCGCGTGCGTTTCAATCTATCCACAGACGAGCCGCAAACCATCTCGCTCAAAGTAAAAGGTCCGAAAGAAGTGACTGCCGAATCGTTTGAATGCCCCGGGCAGGTCTCCGTACTCAACCCAGAACAGCCGATTGCATCTATTTCCGGAAAGAACACAGTGCTTGATATTGAAGCGCGCGTAGAGAAAGGTCTTGGATATGTGCCAAAGGAAACAATCCAGAAAGAACGTGTGGATATCGGCGCGATTGCGCTTGACGCGATTTTTACGCCTGTGCGCCGCGTGAGCTATGAAGTGGAAAATATGCGCGTAGGCGACCGCACCGACTTCAACCGACTTCGATTTTCTATAGAAACCGATGGTACGATTGCGCCGCGCGAAGCGTTGGAAAAATCCATTCAGATTATGCTAGAACAACTTCGCGCCATTGTTGGGTTTCGCGTGGAAGAAGTGCCTGTTGAACACGAGACAGCGAAAGCACAGAAAGAGCCGCGGCGCGAAATAGACCCTGAGGTGTTGAAGACGCGCGTTGACACGCTAGACCTATCTGCACGAGCGAAAGCGGCTCTCTCCAATTCGGGTATTCGCACGGTTGGCGGTTTGGTGCGCAAAAAGGAGGAAGATATTCTTGACATTGACGGACTCGGCAGCAAGGGGGTGCAGGAAGTTAAACGCATGCTTTCCAATTTCGGTATTACTCTTAAATAAAGTGTATGCGCCACAGCAACCGCAACAAAAAGTTTGGACGTAAACGGAAGGTGCGGGTCGCACTGATGCGCTCACTTGCCCGCTCGCTTGTTTTGCGTGGGAAAATTGAAACAACAGAAGCGCGCGCGAAAGCACTCCGCCCGTTTATTGAACGAATGGTTACAGGCGCACGCGCGGGAACCATAGCGTCGCGCCGCCTTGCGGCGCGACGCATGGGGAGCATAGACGGCGCGGACCTGCTCTTTAAGAACACGGTGAAAAAGTACGAAAAACGTGCTGGCGGTTACACGCGTATTACCAAAGTAGGTTTCCGCAAAAGCGATGGAGCGAAAAAGGCAATCATTGAATTTGTATGAATCATACCTTAAACGCAGACGGAAAAAGATTGGGGCGCATCGCGAGCGAGGCGGCGCATCTTTTGCGTGGTAAATCTGCTCCTAGTTTTACGCGCAATGCTATTCCAACCGAACGCGTAGTTATAGAGAACGCAAACAAACTTTTTATAACGGAAAAGAAACAGAAAGAAAAGCCGTACCAGAGGTATTCGGGCTACCCGAGCGGGCGGAAGGAAGAAACACTCCAAAAGCTCCGTGCGCGGCGCGGTATTGAGGAAGTCGTGCGCCGCGCAGTGTATGGAATGCTTGCGAAAAATAAGCTCCGCGCCAGAATTATCAAAAACCTTACCGTTAAAGAATAAAAGACATGCCAAAAGAGAAAACAAAGAATGCGGAAACGCACGAATACATTGAAGCAATCGGTCGCCGTAAGACAGCGACTGCGCGCGTGCGTCTTCTAAAGGGCGGTGCGGGCGTCTTTACCGTGCACGACGGAAATCCTGAAGAATATTTTAAGACGGACGAACAACGCCGTATCGCGCGCGAGGTTTTTGTACTACATAAACCGGCGAGCGAGCAGTACGGCGTATCAGCTTATGTTTCCGGAGGAGGGCTTTCCGGACAGGCAGAAGCGGTGCGGCATGGCGTAGCGCGCGCGCTCGTGGAAGCGGAGCCGGAGCTTCGCAAGAAATTAAAGAAAGCTGGGTTTCTAAAGCGCGACCCGCGCGCCAAAGAACGCCGCAAGTTCGGACTGAAAAAAGCGCGTAAGTCACCTCAGTGGAGCAAGAGATAATTATGAACAACGAAAAAGACATCACAATTGAACCAGAAACGGATGCTGATAATGTAAAAGATCCTGCGGAGGCGATTAAAAAGTTGAAAAGCGAGCTTGCCGTATGTAGAAAAGAACGCGAAGAGTATCTCGCGGGGTGGCAGAGAGCGAAGGCGGACTTCATCAACGCGCGAAAAGATGAGGAAAAAGCGCGCGCCGCGTTTGTAAAGTTTGCAAACGAAGGATTTATTGAGGAGATGCTGCCTGTGCTACAAAACTTTGAGCGCGCGGTAAGCAATAAAGATGTGTGGGAAAAGGCAGACAAAAATTGGCGCATAGGTGTTGAGCATATTTATACGCAGTTTCGCGCCGCGCTTCAGAAAGCGGGAGTGGAAGTAGTAGAACCGAAAGTTGGAGATATATTTGACCCATCGCGCCACGCGAGCATCGGTACGGTTGCGGTTGCCGTAGAGTCCGAGAACCACACCGTGCGCGAAGTTGTAGAGAAAGGTTTCGCGCTGTATGGTAAAATACTTGAACCGGCGAAAGTAAAGGTGGGAGAGTGTAAATCACAATAAAAATCCGCGCCCCCTCTCTTGGAAGCGCGGATTGCATGCCGACTAACGCCGACAAGGAACACGGAATGACCCAATTGTGGAAATGAGTCTACAAAAAAGAAAAAAGGCTATAAATGTCCCCACATAAAGAAACAATCCTTCTGTGGGAGACAAATAAGCAGTCCCATCTCTTTCTAATCCGCGCATAAGCCACAATCCCATTGCAGGCATATCTTTCCTTTCGTTTGTTGATTGTCCGAAACTAGTATAGCATATAGCATATTTTGTGTCAAATTGTTGCGGCAAATATAGGATGTGCTACAATAATTCTATGCTTACCAAACAAAAGAAATCTACGGTGTCTTTTTTAGGAAAAAAGAAGAAAGTGGAAGATAAACATCTTTCCTTCCTTGAGTTGGCTATGCGCCACGCGATACCAGGGGGCAAGGAGAACCAAAATCTATCTCGAGAAATAGACGCAATTTTATATGGAGCACCAATCAATAATCGTTGACAGTAGTTTTCTTGTTGCTCTATACATTACAGACGATAGTCAGCATGAAATTGCAGAGAAGATCGCCAAACAAATGTCGGGCGTAAAAAAGATAATCGTGATGCATCCATATGTGATTCAAGAAGTTACTACTATTTTGACATACCGAATTGGAATAATACTTGCACAGAGATTCTTAAATGACCTTTTTGCATCAAAGAGCGTGATTATTCCGCAGGTCAATGTATTGCAAGAGGCAGATTTCTTTAAGAGAATGGAGAAAAGAATGTCGTTTACTGATATTACGCTGGTACATTTAGCAAAACAAACGGACACCCCTATTCTTTCTTTCGATCGTCAGATTCTCGCATTACTTAAAAATTTATAACGCTATGATTCAACACTTACAAACCAACCAATCCGAAGTATTTGAAAAAATCATCCGTGACCGAAGCGGTCGCGTATTCCGTGTGCGGTTTGTTGTGGTAGAGCGCGGCGGCACCCTGCGCGGGCGCATTATTTCCTGTGAACCTGTTTTAGTATTTCTGCCGTATGTTAGAAAATCAACCTTTGCAACACCTCTTAATTTCCGCGTCCGCCCGACCGCTTCTCCCTATTTCAACAAATTCGCCTTTTTAACCGCAATAAAAATCCGCGCCCCATCGTTCAAATAAATTACTTTATTAGTAATTTATTTGAACAACTATGTCTAAAATACTTGGAATTGACCTCGGCACGACCTACTCCGCTATGGCGGTAGTGGAAGGCGGAACTCCGCGGATTATTGAAAACAGCGAGGGCGCGCGTACGACACCGTCTATTGTCGCGCTCTCAAAAACAGGCGAGCGGCTTGCGGGGCTTCTGGCGAAGCGACAAGCCGTCACGAATCCGAAAAATACCGTCTATACAATTAAGCGGTTTATCGGGCATTCCTTTGACGACCCGGCTGTGCAAAAGGATATTAAGACCGTACCGTATGAAGTGCGCAAAAGCGCGAGCGGCGGTATTGAAGTGAAGATTGGCGACAAGTGGGAACGGCCAGAAGAGATTTCTGCAAAGATTATCGCAAAACTAAAAGCGGATGCGGAGGCGCGGCTCGGTGAAAAGATTACCGAAGCAGTGATTACCGTGCCGGCATATTTCAACGACAGTCAGCGACAGGCGACCAAAGATGCGGGATTTGACATTTCCGTGCTTGAAGTTGGCGATGATGTGATAGAAGTGAAGGCGACCGACGGAGACAGCCACCTAGGCGGGCACGACATTGACCAAAAAATTATCGGATACATTGCCGACGAGTTTAAAAAACAGGAGGGGATAGACATTCGCAAAGACGCGCTTGCGCTCCAACGGCTTGAGGAGGCGGCTGAAAAAGCGAAAATAGAACTCTCAACCGCGCTTGAAAGCGAAATAAACTTGCCGTTTATTTCTTCCGGTGCGGAAGGGCCGAAGCACCTTGTGCTCAAACTCTCGCGCGCGAAGCTGGAAGAACTGACGCGCGAGTTTATTGAACGCGCGATGACAATTACCAAACGCGCGATTGGGGCATCGCCGTTTAAGATTCCCGACATTGACGAAGTGGTGATGGTCGGCGGCCAAACTAGAATGCCTGCAATTCAGAAAGCAGTAAAGGACTTCTTCAAGAAAGAGCCGCATTTCGGCGTAAACCCCGACGAAGTGGTGGCAGTCGGCGCGGCAATTCAGGGTGGTATTCTTGCCGGAGATGTGCGCGATGTGCTTTTGCTTGATGTTATTCCGCTTTCGTTCGGGCTGGAGACATTAGGAGGTGTTGCGACAAAGCTCGTTGAGCGCAACACAACAATTCCCGTTACCAAATCGCAAGTATTTTCCACTGCGGCGGACAACCAGACGAGTGTGGAAATACATATCGTACAAGGCGAGCGACCAATGGCGGCAGACAACAAGTCGCTCGGGAGGTTTATCTTAGACGGCATACCACCTGCGCCGCGGGGATTGCCGCAGGTAGAAGTGTCGTTTGATATTGACGCAAATGGCATCCTGAATGTGAAGGCGAAAGACAAGACAAGCGGCAAGGAGCAGTCAATAAAAATTGAGGCGCGTTCAACACTTACGAAAGAAGAAATTGAGCGGATGAAAAAAGATGCTGAGTCGCACGCTGCGGATGACGAAAAGAAGCGCGAGTTCGCGGAAGTGAAGAATCTTGGAGAACAGCTTGCCTATACTGCGGAAAAAGCACTGAAAGATGCAGGTGAGAAAGTGCCTGCCGAGAATCGTAAGTCGATAGAAGATAAAATCTCTGACCTCAAGAACGCGAACAAAGGAACTGACATATCTCAAATAAAAACCGCAACGCAAAATCTCTCAACAGAACTCCAAAAAATCGGGGAGATACTTGCGAAACAACAGCAACAAAATCCGGAGCCGCCGAAAGACGACAAAAGTTCGGAAGGAAATGTAAGAGATGCAGAAACAAAATAAAAGTGGTAGTATGCTCCTATGGCTAGCGATTACTACCAAACTCTCGGTATAGAGAAGACCGCATCAAAAGACGATATCAAAAAAGCGTTTAGGAATTTGGCGCACAAATATCACCCAGATAAGAAGGGCGGCGACGAAAAGAAATTTAAAGAGGCAAGCGAGGCGTACAGCGTGCTCGGGGACGACAAGAAGCGCGCCGAGTATGACGCATACGGCAGAGTGTTTAGCGAAGGTGCAGCACCGAGCGGAGGTGCTGGCGGGTCCGGTGCGGGTTTTGACGGGTTTGATTTCTCCGACTTTGTGAAGCGCGCGGGGTTCTCCAGCGCGAATGGAATGAATGTTGAGTTTGATTTGGGCGATATGTTTGGCGATGTATTTGGCGGTCGTGGAACGAGTGCGCGGCGAGCGACTCGTGGTAGAGATATTTCTATTGATGTTGAGCTCTCGTTTCCAGAATCGGTGTTCGGCGCCGAACGCCGCGTACTAATTGCGAAAACCGGGCTCTGCAATACTTGTCGCGGCTCCGGCGGCAAGCCGGGGGCGGGAGAGAAGACCTGCGACACCTGCAACGGTAAAGGGCAAATCCGCGAGACGCGCCGCTCGTTTTTCGGCTCTATGCAAACAGTGCGCCCATGCGTCGCGTGTCGCGGCGCAGGTAAAGTTCCTGCGGAGAAATGTACCGAATGTCGCGGTCACGGCGTGGTGAAAAAGCAAGAAGAAATACTCGTTCGCGTTCCTGCGGGTATTGATGACGGTGAAGTAATCCGCATGACTGGAGCGGGAGAGGCGGTCGCCGGTGGCACGGCTGGCGACTTGTACATCAAAGTACATGTCGCGAAGCATTCGCTGTTCCACAAAGAAGGCGCGAACCTGATTACCGAATTACCGATCAAACTTTCCACAGCGCTTTTGGGCGGTGAGTACTCGCTCAAAACACTTGACGGCGATATGACGGTCAAGATTCCCGAAGGAATCACCCACGGCGAGATTTTGCGCGTGCGTGGCAAGGGGGTACCGGTGTCTGGAGGCAAGCGCGGCGATCTTATGATTAAAATAAAAATTGACTTGCCGAACAAGCTCTCAAAAGACGCCAAACGGCTTATTGAAGAATTGAAGAAAGAGGGGATATAATGGGTTTTCACCCCCATAGCTCAACGGATAGAGCGCAAGCCTCCGAAGCTTGAGATAGCGGTTCAATTCCTCTTGGGGGTATATATGAATTCTTTTTTCTTTATTTCCCCGCTGTTCTTGCAAAAAACGATATGGCATGCAACGCGCGTACTTTTGTTTTTATTTTGCCACTTTGAAGTATGTGGTCTCGAAAATCTCAAAGATATTATTAAGCTACGATCGTATCTTAATCATAAAGACGGAGTCGTTTTTGCAGCAAATCATTCAAGCGAGATGGATGCAATTGTTGTGCCTGCGGCGCTCCCGTTTTTCTCGTCACTTCTGCCGATTTTTTATGTATCGCGTCCACGCGCATTTTACAAAACAAGCGGATGGCGGCAAGTGCTATACGGCGGCTTCTTTTTCAAGCTCTGGGGCGCACACTCAATCGTTAGTGGTTCAAGAAACTACGAACAGTCGCTTGCGATGCATGTAAAGATTTTAGAAAAAGGCGGGAGTGTCCTTATTTTTCCGGAAGGACGCAAAACGCGCGATGGGAATATCGGAAGCGAGGCGCACGGCGGGGTCGCGTACCTCGCGCGGCATACTGGATATCCCGTTGTGCCCGTGCGCATCTTCGGTGATTTCAATATGACGCTCGGCGACTTCTTTTTGCGAAAGCGGCGCATCTCTGTTGTATTCGGCGCACCGATTTTTCTTGCAGAAAACAACCAATCTGATTACAAAAAAGATGCGGAAATAATACTTTCTAGAATTGCAGCTATCCACACCCCCGCTTGACAGCGAAAATAGAAGGTATAGGATATGGGAACAATATGAATACAGCGCGTACAAATCGCACGGGTGTCATGTATTTTTGGCACCTTATTTGCAAGACCTCCTCTGGAGAGTTGATTTGTGTGTTGCGCGCCTCATAACTACACTTTTTACGCAAAATACCAATCAGCTCTCCAGAAACGGAGGGTTGTTTTGTTCTTTGATATTTCTCTTTACCAAAACCAACAACAAAACGAAAGGCACCGTATGAAAAACGGCAGAAAACGGAAAAACGGAAACAATAAATCGCGGAAGATCCGTGTCGCATTTGCACGCCACACGCCACAAGACATAAAGATTTGGATGCTGTGGTGGACACGCACTGACCCGAATTTTCTGTAAAAAAGATTTACCAACCTCAATTGAGGGAGAGCCGTCTGTGAGTGCAGTAACGGTTCGCTACAACTAAAAAATGTTTCTTTTTCTTCATTATGAAAAGCTACGAATATCTGCATTTCAGCTGGGTCTAATCAGCACCTTGGTAAGCCGCCCAGTCGGCGGTCCGCTTAAAGCGGAGAGATAGTTCACCCCCCACACTTGATGTTAATCAAGTGTGGGGGTTATCTTAAAATTAAGATACTATATAAAAAACCGATTATGCAAAAAGTACACGCATATCTGAAAAAAGAATACCCGCGATTCCTTGAGGAACTCAAGGAATATGTTTCGCTTGGGGGCGTATCGGCGCGTGGGGACAAACAGGAAATGCAAAAGTGCGCGGAGTGGCTTCTCGCGCACTGCCGCAAAATAGGCCTTTCTGCAATGTTGTACCAAACTGCTGGGAATCCTGTGTTAGTTGCGACTACCAAAAATAATTCTACTAAAAAACTCCATTATATTGTCTATGGCCACTACGATGTCCAGCCGCCGGAGCCGCTTGAATTGTGGAAAAGCCCGCCATTTACGCCTACAGTGCGCGGCGGCAAGCTCTTTGCACGCGGGGCAAGCGACAACAAAGGTCAGCACTTTGCTCACCTAAAAGCAGTAGAAGCCTATATTAAAACAGGAACGCCGCTTCCATGCGACATTTCATTTGTAATTGAGGGCGAGGAGGAAGTCGGCAGTTCCAACTTATCTATATTTTTGCAGAAAAATAAAAAGATGCTCGCGGCTGACGGCGTGGTCATTTCCGATACTACTATGCCATCGCTTAAAACACCTGCGATAACATACGCGCTCCGCGGCATCGCGGCGCTTGAAGTAACGCTTCGCGGCGCAGACCGCGATGTACACTCCGGCTCGTACGGCGGTTCTATTGAGAACCCGGCGTTCGCGCTCGTGCACTTGCTTGCAACGCTCCGCGATAAAAAAACAGGGAAGATTTTGGTGCGCGGGTTTTATGATGGCGTGTGTGCGCTTACGGTGAAAGAACGCAAAGAAATGCACGAAGTCGGTGCAGATGATGCGGAACGGTATCGCGCGTTTCTCAAAGTGCCGTGTCTTTTTGGAGAAAAAGGTTTTAGCCATATTGAACACACGACGATTCGTCCGACTGTGGAAATAAACGGGCTCACTAGCGGGTATCAGGGCGTCGGCTCAAAGACCATCGTACCTTCGCTTGCGCGCGCGAAAATAACGATGCGGCTAGTGCCGCATCAGAAGCCGTCTGTTGTGTTTGCCGCTGTGAAAAGACACCTCGCTGCGCATTGTCCAAAGTCGGTAACTATGGAAATAAAGAGCGGGCACGGCGCGGAGCCGTATTTGTTTGAGCCGAATAGCAAAGCGGTGCGTGCGGCAGAACGCGCCATAAAGCGCGTATTCGGCGTGTCGCCTCGCTTTATTCGTGAGGGCGGTTCTATTCCTGTGGTAACGGATTTTAATAAGATACTAGGGCTACACAGCTTGCTCATCGGGCTAGCGCTTCCAGACGACAACGCGCACTCGCCGAACGAAAAGTTTGAACTTGCAAATTTTAAGCGCGGTATGGCGCTTAGTGCGGAATTGTGGCAGGAGCTTGTGCTATAATATCTGCATGTCCAAAAAGATACTTCTCTCTGGCGTTAAGCCATCTGGTCGCGCGCACATCGGCAACTATTTTGCCGCAATGCGACAGTTTGTAGAGTTGCAAGACAAATACGAAAGCCGTATCTTCGTTGCTGAATATCATGCGCTGACAAAATTGCAAAATGCTGAACAAATGTCGCAGAATATTCTTAACCTTTTGCTGGACTACCTCGCCATTGGTCTTGATTCGAAGAAAGTAATCTTTTTTAAACAATCAGATGTTCCAGAGGTTGCTGAACTTGGGTGGATTTTTAACTGTATTACCACTATGCCTTATCTTGAACGCGCTCATGCGTACAAAGACGCAATAGCAAAAGGTAAGGAAGTTAGCGTTGGACTTTTTGATTACCCAATGCTTATGGCTGCAGACATATTGATTCAAGACGCAGATGTTGTACCTGTCGGTCAAGATCAAAAACAACATGTTGAGTATGCGCGTGATACCGCTCAAAAATTCAATAGAATATTTGGAGATACATTTAATCTACCTGAGACGATAATTCTTGAAAGCGCTAAAGTAGTTCCAGGAATTGATGGACAAAAAATGGGTAAAAGCGACAATAACACTATTCCGCTTTTTGCCGAGGATGCGGAGATTGAAAAATTAGTAATGAGTATTGTTACTGATTCTTCAGGTGGTGTTCCAAAAAATGTGTACGAGATTCACAAATTGTTCCGTTCCGAGCAAGAACTCACAAAATTGTACAAGGAAAAAGAAGGAAAGTACAAAGAACTTAAAGAAGAACTGATTACCGACATAAAAAGATTTATCACTCCACTCCGCGAGAAGCGCAAAGCGATTGCGGGCGATACCGGTGCTGTGCTCAAAATCCTCAAAGACGGTGGCGAACGCGCGCGCGTCCTCGCGCGCGCAAAAATGGAGTTCGTGCGCGAAAAAATAGGCGTGAAGTTGTATTAACATATTTTGTACAACTTTCGCCATAATTACCTACAGTTTTTGGTAGCAAGAAAAATATCTAACTATGGTAAAATACGAAGCAACAACAAAAGATAACAAATGTATTTTCTGCGAGATTTCGTCTGGAAATATCAAAACGGCAGGGTTATTTTGGGAGGATAAAGAATTTATGGCTTGGCTCGCCATTGACCCAAATACAAAAGGTTTTTCGTGTGTCATTCCAAAGCAACATTTTGGAAGTGATGTTCTAAAAATGCCAGACGATGTTTTACAAAGATTTATAATCGCTTCCAAAAAAGTTGCAAACATACTGGAAAATTATTTTGATGATGTTGGGCGAGTTGGATTGATGATGGAAGGAACAGGAATTGACCACGCACACATTAAACTTGTTCCGCTTCACGGAACAGAAAACCTAAAGAAAGGTATTTGGAAGCAAGTTTTGAGTGGAAAAGAATTTTGGTTTGATAAATATGAAGGCTGGATTTCTTCGGGAAGTGGACCAATGGCTGACCTTGAAGAATTAAAAAAACTTGCTTCCGAGATTGTCAAAAGCCAAAAACAAGAATAAGTATATGGCACTTACCATTTGCAACAGACGCCGCGAGGTTTCACCCGCGCGCCAAACTGTCGCCGCGAAGTTCGGATGTACCGGCGCCAGTGAGAGTAAAAACATACCAACATTCTGCAGAATGTTGGTATGTCGTAAGAATGCGGTGGAAGAGTATTTTAAGAGGTGCAAGAAGTGATATGTTTGTTATGATTAAGGTATGAAAAACCGAACTTATATTAAGGACCTCAAGGAACATGTCGGCAGAGAAGTAACGATTGCCGGGTTTGTGGATGTGCGGCGTGACCACGGAAAGCTAATTTTCATAGACATGCGCGATATGTCGGGCAAGGTGCAGATGGTTGCGCTTCCGAACCGCAAAGAAGCGCACGAACTAGCGTCAGCCGTTCGTCCTGAGTGGGTAATTGCCGTGACTGGGAATGTGAATAAGAGACCTGAAAAAATGATAAACAAAGACGAGCCGAACGGGGAGATTGAGATTGAGATTACGAAAATTGAAGTTATCAATAAAGCCGATACACCGCCCTTGGATGTACGAAGCGAGGGGAAGGAAATAGGAGAGGAAACGCGCTTGAAATATCGCTATTTGGATTTACGCCGTTCGCGCATGCAGGGGAATCTTGCGCTTCGCCATCGCTTTATAAAAGCGCTTCGCGATTTTCTAGATGCGGAAGGATTTTTGGAGATAGAAACGCCGATTCTGACCAAATCAACACCTGAGGGCGCACGCGATTTCATAGTGCCGTCGCGCTTGGACAAGGGGAATTTTTACGCGCTTCCGCAGTCGCCACAACAGTATAAGCAACTCCTGATAATTGCCGGTATTGAAAAGTATTTCCAAATTGCGCGATGTTTTCGCGACGAAGACACGCGCGGCGACCGCCAGCCCGAATTCACCCAACTTGACCTTGAAATGGCATATGTTGAGCGCGATGACATTATAGAATTTATTGAACGCGTGTTGATTCACTTGGTGCAAAAAGTAACGCCGGAGAAGAAAATACAGGAGATTCCATTCCCGCGCTTTTCGTATAAAGAAGCAATTGAGAAATACAAAAGCGACAAGCCCGACTTGCGAAAAGATAAAAACAATCCGAACCTGCTCGCATTTTGTTGGGTTGTTGATTTTCCGTTTTTTGAGAAAACGGATGATGGGAAATGGACCTTTACGCACAACCCATTTTCTTCGCCAAAAACAGAACACCGTCCGTGGCTTCTTAAGGGTGAACGGATTCCCGACATTTTGACGACGCAGTACGATGTCGCACTGAACGGCTTTGAGATCGGCGGCGGTAGCATCCGCGGAAACAATCCGGAAACGATAGATGCGGTATTTCGCGTGATGGGCTACACAACAGAAGACATCAAGAAAAACTTCGGACACATGCTTGAAGCGTACCGTTACGGCGCGCCCGAGCACGGCGGCATCGCGTGGGGATTAGACCGCATTATTGCGATTTTGTGCAACGAGCCGAATATCCGCGAAGTGATTGCCTTTGCAAAAACAGGCGAGGGGAGGGACTTGATGATGGATTCTCCCTCTCCTGCGCGCCCTGAACAATTGAAAGAGTTGGAAATAAAAGTTGGAAAATAATTGTCCCCAAAATGTCTCCGTTCACTGCGAAAACACCTGCGTTTGAAGGACCACTTGAGGTTCTCTTGAATCTTATAGAAGCGAGGAAATTGCATGTGGGCGACATTGCGCTTGCTTCGGTTGCAGACGACTTTATCGCATACGCGCGGCAGTTTGAGGAATTTCCTGTTGCTGAAGGCGCGAGTTTTATTTTAGTTGCCTCAACGCTTCTTCTTATAAAATCAAAATCGCTCTTGCCCGCGCTGGAACTAACGGAGGAAGAAAAAACCGATATTTCGGAACTGGAAGCGCGCCTCGCGTTTTATCAAAAAGTGCGCGGGTACGCCGGCGCGCTCCGCGCGCTTTTTGGGAAGAAGATGCTATTTCCTGTCGCGGCGCGCGAACGCGCGCCGCTTTTTATGCCCGACGCGCGCGTAACGCTTGCGGGGCTTGCCGTCGCGCTCCAGAATATTTTAATGAACCTGCCGCGCGCCGCGGCACTTCCGAAAGTTGTTGTGGAAAAAGTAATGTCGCTGGATGAAATGATTACGCGCCTGACTGGCCGCATACAAGGCGCGCTCCGTCTCGGATTTCGCGATTTTGCGAATGCGGGCGCGAAAGCGAAGAAAGAAATTATCGTAAGCTTCCTTGCGATGCTTGAGCTCGTGAGGCGCGGAGCGATTCGCGTAACGCAAGAAAAGCATTTTGACGATATACTAATGGAGACGGAACAGGTTGGAGTTCCGAAATATCAATGAACATAGACACGCTACTTGAAGCAGTTTTATTTTTCCTGGCTGAACCAGTGAGTGTGAAGCGGCTCGGTGCTCTTTTGGGTGTGGCTCAAAAAGCGGCTGAGGATGGATTGGCGGTTTTGGAAGAAAAACTAAAGGGGCGCGGTGTGTCGCTCGTGCGAGTAGGAAGTGAAGTAGAGCTTCGCACTGCGCCCGCCGCAAGCGCGCTTGTAGAAAAATTGACGCAAGAAGAACTCTCGCGCGATATAGGCAAGGCGGGCGCGGAAGCACTTGCAGTGATACTGTATCGCGGGCAGGCGACGCGACGCGAGATTGATTGGATTCGCGGCGTGAATTCCACTTTTACTTTACGCGAACTCGCGGCGCGCGGGCTCACGCGCCGCATCGCAAACCCGAAAGACGGTCGCGGGTACGCATACGAGCCGACGCCGGAGCTTCTCGCGCATCTAGGCGTGTCGCGTGTTGAAGATATGCCGAATTACGAGGACGCGAAAAAAGAACTTGACGCGTTTGCTGTTAAAACAGAGAATAAACAAAATGAATAAACCTAATACCTTCTTTCGTTTTTTTATTTCTTTTGCATTCACAGGCGCGCTTGTAGGCGCGCTGTCGTACATACCGCGCGCGGCGGAAACGCTCGCGCGCGCCGATGCACTCGCGCAAACCGCTTCTGTTTCTGCCGCGGTGAATCAAGCCGCATCTCCTTTTGCAAAAGTTGAACTCGGCGCGCGCGCGGCGTTTGTTTTTGATATCTCAACTGGAAAAACTCTTTTTGATAAGAACGCCAGCGCCCAGCTTCCGCTCGCCTCGCTTACCAAATTGATGACTTCCGTAATGGCTCTCGCGCTTGTGCCGAATTACGCGCTTGTAACGGTAACACCCGAATCGCTCAAAACCGAAGGCGACTCAGGGCTTCGGAGCAATGAACAGTGGTCAATAAAGGACTTACTCTCGTTTTCATTGACCGCGTCCTCAAACGACGGGGTATCTGCCGCGGCTGCGATTGCCGGCAGTTTTGTATCGAACGGAGAAACGGACGAAGAAAATAAAGCGGAGTTTATAGAAGCGATGAACGCGGAAGCACAGAGGGCAGGACTTTCGGCAACTTATTTTTTGAACGAAACGGGGCTTGATGAAAATGCGGAAATATCCGGCGGGTACGGTTCGGCGCGCGATGCCGCGCGCCTTATCGCGTACGCATACCGAGCGCACCCCGAACTATTTGGCGCAACTACACAATCCGAGTCGGTTTTTACAGAAGAAAACGGCAATCGGCACGAAGCGGACAACACCAACAAAATTGTTGCCGAAATCCCAATGCTTCGCGCTTCTAAAACTGGCTTTACCGACCTTGCGGGCGGCAACCTCGCGGTTGTATTTGATGCGGGTATTGGAAAACCGATTGCCGTTTCCGTGCTCGGCTCTACCAAAGACGGGCGGTTTGAAGATGTGAAAAATCTCGTTGATGCAACTTTACAATTCTTACAAAGAAATGATTTATGATGCTCAATGTAGTAAAAACGCTTTTGCCGGGGATTATTTCGTTTGCGCTCGGCATCGGCTTCGCGCCATTACTGACTAATTTTTTATACAAACATAAAATGTGGAAGAAGCGCGCTGGAAAACGCGCGCTGGACGGTAGCGATACACCTATTTTCAACAAGCTCCACGAAACGCGAGAGGTTGGCGTACCGAAAATGGGCGGCGCAGTCGTTGTTGTTGCGGCGAGTGCAACGGCTGTTCTTTTGTGGCTTCTGCCGTCTTTTGTTTCGTCGGAGCTTTTTGAAAAACTTGACTTTGTGAGCCGTGGTCAGACATGGCTTCCGTTTGCGGCGCTTCTTCTCGGCGCGCTCGTCGGGCTCGCGGATGATTTTCTAGAAGTGCGCGGCACAGGTAGCCACATCGCAGGCGGACTTTCGTTACGCAAGCGGTTAATTGCAGTCGCGCTTATTTCGCTCTTTGCCGCCGTGTGGTTTTTTGTAAAACTTGATGTAAATACCGTCTCGCTTCCGTTTTTAGGAGAAATCGGGTTAGGAACTCTTTTCATTCCGCTTTTTGTAATTATCGCGCTCGCGGTGTATTCTGGTGGCGTTATAGACGGAATAGATGGACTCGCCGGCGGCGTGTTTGCAATTATGTTTGGTGCGTACTCTCTCATTGCCTTTTTTCAAGCTCAGTTTAACCTCGCCGCGTTTTGCGCGGCGATTGTAGGCGGCATCCTTGCGTTTCTTTGGTTCAACATTCCGCCCGCGCGATTTTACCTTTCCGAGACAGGTACGATGGCGCTTACTCTGACTTTAACGATTGTCGCATTTATGACGGACGCGCTAGGCGAAGGGAAGGGGATTGCGGTGCTTCCGATTATCGCCGCGCCGCTTCTTATTACAACGCTCTCCAACATCGCGCAGGTGGCGTCAAAGAAGTTTAGTGGCAAAAAGATTTTTCTTGTCGCGCCGCTCCACCACCATTTTGAAGCGCTCGGTTGGCCGCCCTACAAAGTTACAATGCGCTACTGGGTGCTCTCCGTCCTATTCGCCATGGTCGGTACGATTGTAGCGTTAATAGGATAAATATGCGCTCTAAGAAAACCGTTGATAGAATCTTTTTGTCACTCGTTGTACTGCTCCTTGTGGGCGGGTATTTTATTTTCGCCTCCGCGTCGTTCGGGCTGTTTCTAAAAGAAGAAGGCGCGTTTGCAGACACGGCACTCACTCAACTCGCGAGCATCGCGCTCGGACTTGTTCTTTGTTGGATTGCTTCGCGCGTTCCGCTTGCGTTTGTGAAGAAATACGCGCTCTTTATTAGCATTGCCGCTTTGATACCAATGGTACTCGTTTTGATTCCTGGTATCGGCGCCGCCTACGGCGGCGCGCAAAGATGGTTCGTTATTTTCGGTGTGTCGGTCCAGCCCGGCGAACTCTTCAAGCTCGCGTTCGTTATCGCGCTCGCCGCGTGGCTCTCGTACGCGGGCGTGCGGCATCGCCAACAGTCGGGAAAGAAAACATTTTTTGTATTTTTGTTTTTCCTTATCATTGCTGGTCTTGTATTCCTACTCCAACCAGACACCGATTCCTTCGCCATCTTAGTCGTGGCGGCAGGAGCAATGTACGCGGTGGCGGGTATGCCTCTGCGACACATCGCCGCGCTCGGCGCGATTGCTATTGTGTGTGTCGTAGTTCTCTTTTCCGTACGGCCGTATCTTCTTGAACGGCTCACAGTTTTTATAAACCCCGCTCGCGATCCGCTCGGCGCGGGCTACCAACTGCAACAATCGCTCATCGCCGTTGGGAACGGTGGGCTAACCGGCAAGGGGTTTGGCAGAAGCGCACAGAAATTTGAACGGCTACCGGAGCCGACAAGCGACTCCATTTTCGCAGTATTTGGCGAGGAGTTTGGTTTAGTTGGAACAGGTCTCCTACTTTTGCTTTTTTGCGCGCTTGCGCTCCGCGGGTTTCGCATCGCCGCGCGCTCGCCCGACCCGTTTGGACGCTCACTCGCTCTTGGATGCGCTGTCCTTATTATCGGTGCGGCATTTCTCAATATCGCGTCAATGCTCGGCCTCGCGCCACTCTCGGGGCTCACGCTACCGTTCATTTCTCGCGGAGGCACTGCTATGCTTGCAACGCTTATTGAGGTTGGGCTTATTCTCAATGTCTCACGTCACGCTGTTTGACACACTTCACAGAAAGTAAAATTTTTTCCTCTTTACCCTCTCTACGGGGGTCCTACGAGATAAAAAATTTTACTTTCTGCTTCGTGTGTTTCTGTAGTACAATGATACAATTATGAAAATCGTTTTTACTGGTGGCGGAACTGGCGGACATTTCTATCCGATTGTCGCTCTTGCGGAGGAAATTAACACTCTCGTGCGTGAAAAACTCCTCGTCGCGCCACAACTTTTTTTCTTCGCTCCCGCTCCGTACGACGCAGGGCTTCTTACAAAAAATGAAGTGTGGTTTGTAAGAATACCGGCAGGAAAACTTCGGCTCTACGCAGACAAAAGAAATCTCACAGATGCGCTCGCAACTGTGTGGGGTGTTGTGAAAGCACTCGGTATGCTTTTTGTGCACTACCCCGATGTAGTATTCGGAAAAGGCGGATACGGAAGCTTCCCGACTTTACTCGCCGCGCGCATCTTGCACATCCCAGTAGTCATTCACGAATCCGATTCCGTACCGGGCCGCGTGAACAAATGGGCGGGAAAGTTTGCATCGTGCATCGCCGTATCCTTCGCGCAAGCGGCGTCTTTCTTTCCTTCAGAAAAAACCGCGTGGACTGGGCATCCGATTCGGCGAGCGCTCCGCGAGTTGGAATCTGAAGGTGCTTATGAGTTTCTGAGATTAGAAAAAGAAACGCCAATAATTCTTGTGTTAGGTGGCTCGCAAGGAGCGCAAGCAATTAATGAGCTTATTCTTTCATCCCTTCCAAAACTCACGGAACAATTCCAAATTATCCACCAAACAGGTACCGAAAACATTACCGAAGTAACAGCGCGCGCTCAAGTTATTCTCTCAAAAAGCGTGCGCGCAAATCGGTACCATTCATTTGCGTTTCTAAACGAGCAAGCGCTACGGATGGCGGCAAGCGTTTCCTCACTCGTTGTCTCACGCGCTGGTTCCACGATTTTTGAGATTGCGAATTGGGGGCTCCCATCAATCATTATCCCCATCGCCGAATCAAACGGCGCTCATCAGCGCAAGAACGCATATGCGTATGCGGAGTCTAGCGCGGCAGTTGTGCTGGAAGAAGCGAATTTATCGCCCGCGCTTTTTTTAGAAGAGATACGCAAAATTATGGAAAATAAAGAACTCCGCGAACGAATGCGCCAGGCGGCTGGCGCATTCGCGCAGCCACACGCCGCACGCGTTATCGCGAAGAAATTATTAGAAATAGGATTATCACATGAACGCTAACCAAAAAACTATCGTCCGTTTTGCGCCTTCGCCGACAGGGCTTTTACATATCGGAGGCGCGCGCACCGCGCTTTTCAACTACATCTTCGCCAAACAGCGCGGCGGTAAGTTTATTCTCCGCATTGAAGACACCGATAAGGAACGGTCGGAGAAAAAATATGAAGAAGATATTTTAGAGGGGCTTAAGTGGCTCGGCATTGTTCCAGACGAAGTGTATCGTCAATCCGAGCGGACGGAGATTTACAAAAGACATCTTAATACGCTCATAAAAAACAGCTCTGCGTATGTATCGCTGGAGCCGCGGAAACAAAACACCACCACCCAATCTCCCTACGGGAGACACCCCTCCTCAACTGAGGAGGGGATGATAGAAGTCGTGCGATTTAAGAATCCAAACAAGCGCGTCGCGTTCAGCGATATGGTGCGCGGAGAAGTATCTTTTAACACAACAGAGTTAAAGGACTTCGTAATCGCCAAGTCGGTAACCGAACCGTTATTCCATCTTGCTGTCGTTGTTGACGATTTTGAGATGGGCATTACGCACATCATTCGCGGAGAAGACCATATTTCCAACACGCCGCGGCAGATTTTAATTCAAGAAGCGCTTGGTTTTTCACGCCCCATATACGCGCACATACCGCTTATATTGGCGCAAGACAGGAGTAAACTCTCCAAACGAAAACATGGCGAATCTGTATCGCTAGCGCACTACCGCGCGCTCGGCTACGCGCCAGAAGCGATGAACAACTTCCTCGCGCTACTCGGCTGGCACCCATCTGCGAGTGATGCGAGCGAAGTGCTTTCTTTTGCAGACCTAGTGGCGCAATTTCAACTAGAACGAGTGCAAAAAGGCGGTGCGGTGCTGGACGCAAACAAGCTCAATTGGTTGAACAAGCACTATGCAAAGAAAAAAGATATGATAGATATGTGAAGCGAATTATTTTTACTATTGTATTCTTTGTGTTTCTTACGAGCGCGTATGTTGTTCGCGCCGACATTACCGATTTGCAGTCCAAAATTAGCGAGCGCAATCAGCAGATTGCCGAATTGGAAAAAGAAATCGCCGCATATCAGGGCGAGTTGGACAAACTTGGAGGCGAGGCGAACTCGCTCAAAAATGCTATTTCCGAACTTGATATAACGCGAAGGAAGCTCCTTGCGGAAATTACAGCAACCGAAAGCAAAATCAGCGCCACAACACTCTCCATTGACTCTCTGACCGAAAACATAAGCGTACAACAAGTTCGTATCGGGCGCGGAAGTGCGGGACTCCAAAAGACCTTACGCATTCTTGCCGAAAACGGACGCGAGAGTATGGCGGAGATTTTCTTGAACGAAAATGGATTTTCTGGAGCGTGGCGCGAGGCGGACACGCTCCGCGTTGTGCAAGCGCGCCTCGCCGAGCGTGTTCGTTCAGTAAAAGAATTAAAAGCGGGGCTTGAGAGCGACCGCGCCGCGCTTGACGCAAAGCGCAAGGAACTAACTGCACTAAAGGGTGAGCTTGCGGACCGCAAACGCATTGCCGACAGCCAGCGCACCGAACAACAATCGTTTCTGAATCAAACGAAAAACAAAGAGGCGAATTATCAAAAGCTTTTGGACACGCGCCTCGCCCTTCGCGAATCGTTTGCGCAGGAACTTCTGGAATATGAATTGCAGTTGAAATTTGAACTGGACCCGTCGCGGCTTCCGCAAGCCGGCTCTGGCGTTTTGCGTTGGCCGCTAGATGTGGTGAAGATTACGCAATACTTCGGCAACACGGCGTTTGCAAAAAGCGGCGCGTACAACGGGAGCGGGCACAACGGCATTGATTTACGCGCGAGTATCGGCACGCCCGTAAAGTCCTCTTTGAGCGGTATTGTAAAGGGGGTGGGGGACACGGACAAGACCTGTGCGGGCGCGTCGTATGGCAAGTGGATTTTGATTGAGCACGGCAACGGTCTCTCAACGCTCTACGCGCACCTTTCGCTCATCCGCGTATCGGAGGGTCAGAGCGTTTCTACGGGCGAAGTTATCGGGTACAGCGGTGTCACGGGATACGCGACAGGTCCGCATTTGCACTTCACCGTTTTTGCAACACAGGGCGTTTCTATCGCGACGCGCCCGAGCCGAGTGTGCGGGCGCAATTATATCCTTCCGGTCGCCAACCCAAACGCCTACCTCAACCCGCTTTCGTATTTATGATATACTTTCTTTATGTTTGAACGCTACAACGCGTATATAAAAGACAACCCGAATGGTTATTGGTTTCGGGCGAAGTGGTACGGATGGGGGTGGACTCCTGCGAGGTGGCAGGGCTGGCTCGTTCTTACTGTTTTCATTTTTCTATTAGTGCGAAACTCTTTGCGGATTGACGAACTATCGCATTCCGTAAGCGACACGCTCCGCCCGTTTTTCATACAAACGGTTGTTATGATTCTCGCGCTTATATGGGTATGTTGGAAAACGGGGGAGCGCCCACGCTGGCAGTGGACTCCACCTAGCGCGGGCGCAACTGGTTCGGAAAAGAACGAGCGTCCCGGACCGACACAATCGTACACATCCGCGCTCATCGCATTCGTTATTGCGCTCGCGCTCGGCTTTTCGTTCAGCATATTTTTTTTGGTAATTAGGGCGAAATGTAACCAAAATAGATGCTGATAAAGAGTTTGAATAAATTATCTTTTCGGTGATTAAAGCGGTACTCCACTTTTTTAAGATACATCGAAAAGTGCTATTTGGAAACCCCCCGATAGTTGTACAAAGAACGAACCACAGAAAACACACTTCTTTCCCCTCAAAAAGTTGGCTACGCACCCAAAAACATTCTTTCGTCCTTGCGCCATATGTGTATTTTAGTACCATATGGTTACGAAACGCCCTAATTACCAAGAGATTTTAATGTTGTTCAGCCGACATTGAAAGTAAGCTGATTAATCTTCTCTAATAATTCAAGGGTCGCCTTGACGGAAGGATTACCAGTATTCATAAGTACCATTCTAGAGCCGTACTGTTTTATGAGCGGACTTAAGAACTCATCTCCCCAGGAAGGTGAAAAAGTAATAATCCCCTCAAAATCTAACTTCAGGTCCTCCTTTTCACCTAATGAGGCGAGATTGGACTGAAAGGCGGCAAATGCCTCACGACCATTTTGTCTAGAAAGAAGAGTTGTTCCAAATTTTTTCAATTCTACTTGCATGTATTTAAAATGTTATTAATGCTAAACAACCGCGAAAAGGTTTAGACGAAGGTCTTATATCAAGCACGCCGCTATCTTTAGATAACAGTAACTCCGCATTTCCTGTCTGAAACAATAGACCTATTGGATTTTCAGCAACGACTTTTCGTACAAATTTAAGACCGTTTCCGCGACTCTCTGGCGCTCGGCCTGATAGGATTTCGGTAAAAGCCACCTGTAAAGATTCCTCATCCGTATTCAATTCTGACTTTACCCGCCTTAAGGTGGCTAGAATACCCAAACCTCTATCTGCTAACACTATACTCCTTTTGTGAATGTCATAGGAGAAAAATATCCCGGGGGTATCAGGCCAGTTTCCTAAGTTGTGGTCAAACGAATTGTTACCAATCTCTCCAGCCACCGCTACGATTAGCGAGAATATCGAGCTTAATTCCGCGACCTCCATAAGAATATCCTGCATCCGGATTAATCTTGCCTGAAATACTGCACTGTTAGAACAATAAAATTGTGAAGGTATTTCAGTGCCTCGGAAGACCCAATCTTGAGCCAGTCCAAAAAGGTTATTTAGAAAGAGCTCTATCTGCGACCCGTCATACAGACGATAACCGGCACCCGATGTTTTAATAGGACTCAGTTTACCGCTCTTATCCCAGCGCCGTAGCGTATCCACTGAAACGCCCAATATCTCTGCCGCTTCACTTATTGTTACAAGATCTTTCTCGGTCATGTTCAAATAATTATAGCATCTCCTGAAACCCTATGCAAGTCACAAGAAACCTTATGCAGACCTCCAGAATACGCTGATTTCAACGGAATTTTTAGGATAATCAAATCACACTATGTTCATACTAAAGAAAATCCTATATATAATCAGTGGGGGCGTAGCGCTTCTCGCCGTCGGCATTTTTATTGGCGCGCAGTATTCTGGTGTTCTCAAGAACATCAGACTATTTTCTTATTCGCGCGAATTAGAAAGTAGATTTTTTGTGTTTTTTCATATTTTTACAGTAGTGCGCTATACTGTGGCGCATGTCGCTTTCTATAGGCACAGACAAGACGCAACACGACCTCACTATTCCATTACAAATACAAACTCCCCATCCATTCCGTTTGAGTTCACAGTTCAACTGCCCCCGCCACGAAAACAACGATTAATCGTACAACGCGACTTCCTTGGCAGAATTGAGAATTCTGTTCCACCGCCTGCGTATGAGATGGAAAAGGCGTAGCATTGGCTCTCGCACGCCTTTTGTTGTATTGTTCCTGTCGGCAACAACAACAAACAGAACCTTAACAAAAGAATACTCCGTATGAATATAAAGAAAACGACTGCATTATTTGCGGCGGCAATGACGGTATGGTTTGGAGAAACAATGCACTGCGCAGTGCCGGTTCCTCAATACACAGTAATCGACCTCGGTACACTAGGGGGCAATGATAGTATCGCACATGGAATCAATAACAGCGGTCAGGTGGTTGGCGAGTCGCTAATAATAGGAAACCTTCACAATCACGCTTTCCTCTATGCAAATGGCATCATGAAGGACCTCGGCACGCTTGGAGGTAATGAGAGTTACGCATACGGAATCAATGACATAGGCCAAGTGGTTGGCGAGTCCAATTTTATCAGAGACAACCGTGGTTCTCACGCTTTCCTCTATGCAAATGGCATCATAAAGGACTTCAATACGCCTGATGCCCTTTGGAGTGTCGCGACCGGAATCAATAACAGCGGTCAAGTAGTTGGCTCATGGTGGATTAGCGGTGCCAACGGTTACCACGCCTTCCTATACACAAACGAATCCATGCGGGATATCGGAACGCTTGAAGGTGATTATAGTAGCGCACATGGAATCAATAACACTGGTGAGGTGGTCGGTTGGTCAATAACAAGAAGCAACTCAAGCGATTTCTTGTACTCCCGCGCTTTCTCGTACTCAAACGGTTCTATGAAGAACTTGGGGGCATTGGCGGATGATTATAGTAGCGCAAACGGAATCAATAGCATTGGCGATGTGGTCGGTCGGTCGGTTATCAATGGCGGTTCCCGCGCTTTTCTGTACTCAAATGGTACAATGAAGGACCTTGGTATATTAGGGGGTGGTAGAACTGGGAGTAATAAGAGCGAGGCATACGGAATCAATGATAGCGGTCAAGTAGTTGGCTATTCTCATTTCAGAGTCAGTCGTGACTTATTTGATTTCCATGCATTCCTCTACTCAAACGGTTCTATGTGGGATTTAAATAACCTCATTGATCCGGCTTCGGGATGGGAGATTACGCAAGCGCGTGCAATCAACAATGTCGGACAAATCGTAGGGTATGGACAAAACCAGTCAGGAGAAGTGCGTGCGTTCTTGCTCAATCCAGTTGTTCTGGGTTGGAAGCAAGCGATTGAGACACAACCCGTTCAGCCGACTTATAGCGCACCTCCGAAAAAAGAAAATGCCAAAGATAGTTTAGTGGTGGTTACGCATGGGTGGATACCAAAAGAAGACGGGCAGAAATTGCCCCCAGATCCTCTGTGGGTTGATGAGATGGTGGAAGCCATTCGCCGATAAAGAAGGTGTTAATCTAGGAAATTCGTTAAAAACCAATAAGTGGAAACACATCCACTTCATTGGTCATAGCGCGGGAGCAGCGGTAATTCAAACTGCTTCACTGCTAATCAAAGAGAACAACACAACAACTACAGTTCATACCACCTTTCTGGATGCGTATGTCGGATTCACCTACAAAGGCAGAAGCAAATATGGATTCAAATCTGATTGGTCAGATAGTTACTTCGCCCAAGACCCGGATACATTTGATAGTTTGTTTTCGCGTACTGCGGGTTATCTGGACTATGCGTATGGTGTAGATGTTACATGGCTTGAACCGAACAAAAAGACAGTAAGTGTGTATCGTTCCGTCAACGGCATTACCGGTAATATACCGTGTCTGTATACGGTCACCACACATGGGTGGCCGCACGAGTTCTATCTCAAAACTATACCGCCGGAAATGGCCATCGGAGCCGAAGGATTCGGTTTTCCGTTATCTAAAGAGGGCGGCGGTTGGGATTTGGCCACCAAGATTTATCCTGTAGAGGTAAAATCTTCGTATATTAAAGAGTTGGGCCAACGCGATTCCGACTGCATCGCACTTGGAGAAAGTTCAGTGCCAACATATTCAGGACAGAAAGTGGACCTCACTCAGGTTCAAACTGTAACAAGTACAACTGGCATTATACAAAATAATGGAAACGGACTGATTATCACTTCTGGAGGAAAGCTACGACAGCAATCTATCCGGAGAATCAAAAAAGAAGTAGCAACCACTTCAGATTCCGTGTGGCTCTCCGCATCAATCATTGTCACCAATACCGCGAATTTCATTTCCTTTGACGCACAATTTTTGAGCGTCAGCGCGGAAGGGTTGTTCACGATGTATTGGCAAACAAATACGGTCGGTTCAGTTGATGAGCGCGTAGTATTGTCTGGGCTTCAGCATTATACATATGCATTGCCAACGGCCATTACAAACAATTCATACACCCTCGGTTTCCGTTTGGATTCATTTTCCAGTGCGGTGTCGAGTGTTGCTATAACGAATGTAGCTTTTGGTTTCATTGGGATACGAGAGCCGTTTTCTTTAACTGTCCTCGGAATCGACACAAACAGTTCCCCTGTTTTAAGTTTAACCGGACCGTCCGGCTACAACTATAGAGTGGAGTCCTCAACAAACTTGGTGGACTGGACAACAACTGCGGTACTGGTTAATACAAACGGCATAGTCAGTTTTTCCGACCCAAGTTCTACAAACACAAGCCGCCGATTTTATCGGGCGGTTACGCCATAACAACCGCATGCGCGGTCTCATTAGTTCTTTAGTCATTAGAGCCTACCTAGTCAATGGTGGGCTCTTTTTATAACTAAGCTTGAGATATTTTCTTTCTTTTTGATTTTATGTAGCCGACCAGTAACCCGATAACAATACCGTACAAAACCCAAGTTATGAATATAATGAAATGTCCTAAGCTTGAAAAGCCACTAATAAGTTGATCGCCATTGACCAAAGAGACAAGGTTCAAAAGCTTGAACACAAACAGTTCTGGTCCATAGGAAAGAATAAGACAAGTAAGACTACTGCATGCTTCACCTAGAAATCCAGAAAATAACAACTCCACTGTTCCCCCAATCACTCCGCCCCTCAACCAATACGGTAATTTATTCCAGCGCATGTTGAGTTAATTGTAGCATTCCTTTGAAAAAAGGTTGTACACACCGACGCGAAGTTTTACCGCGCGGTTGCACCTTAGTTCTTTAGATTATTCACAGAGCTCGCTTCGGCGGGCTCTTTTTTATGTAGCCGACCAAAATACCGACAATAGAACCGATAATAAACCAAATTGGAATATTCAAAATCGGCGCGTATGCTTCGACAAAACCCGAACTATAATCAAAGATTGGTCCTAATAGATTTAACAATAACCCAACAGGATATATCGGACTTATCACGAAGAAAACCAAACAGTAGTAAGTAAACCCGACTTCACCGGGCTTTAAATCAATACTCGTCGCAAAAAAGCAACCATACAGTAAAAAATAAAAAAGAAACGCAACCCCTCCCCCAATCACCCCGCCCTTTAACCAATATGGCCATTTAGTCCAGTGCATATTGAATTGATTGTAGCATTCCTTGGAAAAAAGGTTGTGCACACCGACGCGAAGTTTTACCGCGCGGTTGCACCTTAGTTCTTTAGATTATTCACAGAGCCAACTTCAATGTTGGCTCTTTTTCTTTTTCACAAAACCAACAAGTGAACCAATTATGGAACCTACAATAAACCAAACGACAACACTCACTAGAGGCGCATAGAATTCAGAGAAAATCCAATCGTAGTGAAAAATTGGTTGGAAAAAAGCAATCGTCCACCCGACTAGATATATCGGACCCAACATATAAAATACTGCACCACAGCCAATGATATTATAGCCAGAGGTTATAAGTGGACACGAATAAAACAACAGGGCATATATAAGTGTAACTCCTCCCCCAATCACCCCACCCTTGAGCCAGTATGGCCATTTAGTCCAGTGCATATTGAATTGATTGTAGCATTCCTTGGAAAAAAGGTTGTACACACCGACGCGAAGTTTTACCGCGCGGTTGCACCTTAGTTCTTTAGATTATTCACAGAGCTCGCTTCGGCGGGCTCTTTTTGTTTGGATCATCAAGAATGTTACCGATGATAATTCCCAAGAGGGCGAAGAAAAAGACCTGGCCCAAAGTTAAAGAGAGGAGAGCGGGGATAAACGGTAATTTAATCGGTAAGATACTTAAAATAATAAGTTGTGGTGCGAAACATTCGAGCCCCCACGAATTGGCAGACACAACAAAATAAGCACATGTAAAATTCAAGATAATTACAATTACACCCAATATTGCCCCAATCACCCCGCCCCTCAACCAATATGGCCATTTAGTCCAGTGCATATTGAATTGATTGTAGCATTCCTTTGAAAAAAGGTTGTACACACCGACGCGAAGTTTTATCGCGCGGTCGCGTATTAGTTCTTTGTTCAAGTCAGTTCATAAGAGCCACTTCACTGCTGGCTCTTTTTATTGAATAAGACTCCACTGTTTTTCTTTCTTCTGTAGCCAACCAAATTGCCGACAACGGCACCTGCAAGAAACCACCAAAAAGCAAGTGTTATCACAAATGTGACATCGTTCAGCTCTGACAAAGGCACAAGTGGAAACAGAAATAGCGGCAGTGCCGGAATCTCTAATAGAACACAAATAAG
>Ga0075977_104_pt1 | contig 48741 bp, 48 predicted proteins | sample RifGroA2_FD_68053 | JGI IMG/M metagenome (GOLD analysis project Ga0075977, IMG submission 68053) | Parcubacteria bacterium GW2011_GWA2_47_12 | reverse complement strand
CATCTCGGCAATATTTCCTTTATGCAACACTGCTCCGCCAAGAAGCTGAACATCAAAATGACGCTCGCCGAGCGTTCTGCGCGCGGCTTCGCGCGCGAGTGCAAACGCCTCGGGTAAAAGCGCGTCAAGCGATTCTCCGTCGGCGACCCGCTTTTTTAATTCTCCTGTTTTTACCGCAAATTCCTCGTCCGATAAAACCTTCACCGTTTCTTCCAACGCATTTATTTTTGCAACAGCCGGCTCAAGCAAGCGCAATACGCGCGAACCTTCATCGCCAAAAATCCCCTTAAAAAAGGATGCCATACTGATATATTAGCACAGAAATCAGACGATATTTACTTCCCGCTCAATTTCAATTCCTGTTTTTTCTCTGACAAGACGGGCTATGTTGTCTGCAAACGCGCTTATTTCCCTCGCGCTCGCGCCGCCCTGATTTACCAAAACAAGCGGCTGGTCTTTCCACAAAGCAGTTTGGTTCTTCTCAAAACCCTTTAACCCGCAGATTTTGTCTAAAATCCAAGCAAGCGAGACCTTAACACCTGACTTAAACAAAAATCCAGGCAATTCTGGGAATCTTTTCTTTAATTCTTTAAACTTTTCTTGAGATATAATCGGGTTCTTAAAAAACGAGCCGGCAGTGCCATGCGTTTTCAGGTCTGGAAATTTGCGCGCGCGTATTTCTAATACGGCGCGCCGAATATCCGACAAAGTCGGCAATTTCTTTCCAGAAAAAAATTCCGCTAAATCCTTATATTTAAGATTTGGCGCACCGTCTTTCCGTAAGCGAAACGCGACACGCGTAACAATAAAATCTTTCCCTTCCGATTTCTTAAAAATACTGTCGCGGTATCCGAATCCGCACTCATCTCGCGACAGTTTTTGTATATCGCCAGTATTTCTATCCAACACTTCAACCCAGTCAATTACCTCCTCCACCTCGCTTCCATACGCACCGATATTTTGTATCGGCGCGGCACCGACTGTCCCAGGAATGCCCGACAGGTTTTCCAACCCCCACAGCCCGCGCGCAACCGTTTCCGCAACAAAAGAATCCCAATTCTCTCCCGCATAAACACGCACCACCCCACCCCACTCAATTCCACATATCTCAATTCTCACCACCAACCCACGAAACCCATCATCACCCATCAGCACATTTGTTCCGCCGCCTAAAATGAAAACGGGAAGTGCGCGCTCGCGCGCAAACGCGAGCGCTTCTTGCAATTCCGACACACTGCGCGCAACGCAAAAATAATCGGCTTTCCCGCCGATTCTAAATGTAGTGAACTCCGCAAGAGAAACATTTCTTAACAATTCCATTGTGCAAAGACATGACCGGCGGGGGCGAGCTCCTAAAACTAATGTCTATGTGAGTGCAACCGCCGGTCGTATCCGCGCGCAATATATCCACATTATAATACTTGCACAAAAAAATGCACTATGCTAGAATATCCCAGTGAGTGCGAGTCAACGGACTTGCTCTAACGAATGTCTGCGAAAAACCCCTTCACGGGGGTTTTTCGTTTATGAAAAACCCCCACACTTGTCGGACAAGTGTGGGGGTTGAGATTACTTCGCAATCGCGAGGATTGCGTTCGTGGCTTTCTCCGCGTCAAACGGAATTGGTGTGAGCAATTCTTCCTGTTTTGCGAGAACGACATCATTGCATTCCTTAATGAGCGCGACAATGTCCTCACTCATAGCCAACTCAAGTGCTGCACCGCCTAGAACTAGCGAATGATGCTCCATCCCCGACTCTGCCTTTAACTTCTCGGCAAGAGCCGGTGTCCACACACAAAGCGGAATCTTACCTGCAAACGCCGCGGCGCGGAGCGCCGAACCGGTTGCCGCAAAGACGCCGTCTGCAAGTGTTGCAAGGTGGTCGGTGTTGTGCCTCGCATCAATCTCCTGGATCACGCCAACATATTTCTCGCCAAACTCACCGAAGATAATTTCCTGCATCCCTAACTGCCACCGTTCTTTATCTTTCGGCTTTGCGCCAGGATGAAACCGAGGAATAACAACGAGTCTTGAACCAGCATCAAGACTTGCTAGACAAGAATGTGATCCAATACTAATGATGTCATCGCTCTCGGGCCATTTCTGACTCGCGAGAATGAACGCATATTCCGCATCTCCTTTTGCCGCATTGAATGCGTCAATGGTCGCCTGCGGAATCGGCTCGGTTGCCGCCGTTGCAGACAGGTCGCCGATAATCACCACTTTCTCGTCTGTGTGATTTTTGTACAACTCGTGCTGATGCACGAGTCGTTTGCCGAGCGCATCGCAAGTGAGCACCAGGTCGGCGCGCACCGAGCACCGATTTACTGAACCCCAGTTGTCGTCCAGCGCAACTAAATGAAGTTGCTCATCGCGATAGTGTGGAGACCGAATAACTTCTCGCTCAAACATTTCTTCACTGCGAATTGGCGAACTTAATCCGATGACTGCTATATCTGGCCGATACGCTTTAATAATGAGAGACGGACTCATCCCCCACGGCTCTTTGATGTCCAGAGGACCTTCCGAGACAATGCAGTTGTCAAACCCCGCGCTCTTCCACTCCGCGACCGACAGCCCTTCGGCGACAACTCGGATTTCCGCTCCCTGTGCTTGTAGAACTCTCGCAATCCGTGTCGCAATCATTCCCGGCTTTTTATCTCTCGTTACAAACAGTACTACCTTTTTCTTTGCGTTCACTACTTATCCTTTCTCCCGACTCTTCGGCGGGTCGCCTTTTGGGCGATTTTTGTTGTCTAAGAACTCCGAAAATATACTAACATACCTTGTAGAAATATGCAAATTGACGGATTACTTTATCTGTCTGATAGAAACTAAGCCCTTTTTGCGGTCCTTCCATACTGTTTCAAGAACAGACATCACAGAAAGCGCGCTTTCAAATGAAAGCGGAGAGTCCTTCACAGAAATTTTTCCATTTAGAATATCCTGAATATGGAGCGTTTCTTGGTAAAAGTCATCGGAACGCTTTTTCTCAAACACTTCTTCCTTGACTTGTCCGTCTGCGCGCGCGTATCGAACTACATCGCCATTCGGTACTCCGTTGCAGAGCCACTCAATGAATCCGCTCACGCCCTGAAGCCGCGCCCATTTGCGCGTCGGCTTGGTAACAACATCTTGAACTACGCGCCCGACTTTTCCCGAGTCGGTTTCAAAAGAAAAAGCGGCGAGCGAGTCGTATTCAATTTCTCCTTTCTTTTCAACTTTAAGCACCGCGGACACTTTCTTCCAGCGTCCCAATCCCGCAATGCGCGCGAGGTACTGCCACAAATGAAGCGCGTGCGAATTCTCGCCGGATGCCCCGCCGCCCTTTCTCCAGTATCCCAAATAAGTGTCTTGAGGACCTTTGAGCCACGGATGCGCCTTGAAAATTCCGTCCCAATGTTCCCGAAACTCAACATCAATAGTTTTTACCTCTCTCGTAATTCCGCTTGCAATCAATTCGGCAACGCGATGCATTGATTTCGCCACAGAATGGTCGTACCCAACAATAACCTTTATAGCTTTTTGTTTTTTATATGCTACAACGAACTTTCGCAGATTTTTATCAAAGGGCGCGCAAAGCGGCTTTTCCAACTGAAGAATCTTCGGCTTTTCCGCGAGCGCAACGAGCGCGACTTTCATCCGTACATGAGGCGGCGTGCCGACCATAATAATGTCAAAGCCGCCGCGCGGCGCAGTATCTGGCGTATATTGTTTAATTGAAGAGTCCCACGCGCCATAGCGCGCCGGATAGATTTCATTTTTCATCCGCAGAAGCGCTTTTGGGTCAGCATCTACTACACACACGCTCCACCCCATTCGCCGGCACGCCTGCGTGAGGTGATTCCCAATTGAACCAGCTCCAATTATTTTTACTTTTGTCATATAAACTTTTCTTGATGCACCTTCATCATCTCTTCCGCGACAAGAAAATCCACGGGGTGGTCAATATTTACCGACTCCCATTCGTCCATCACAAACCCGGCAATTTTTTCTCCCGTCATTGATTTTTTTTCTAAAATCGTTTCGGGCCAAAACGCGTTCATACAGCCGTTGTTTTGGAAAATATCAGGGAGCATTTGGCGCGCGACATTATATGGTTCTTTCATTCCTGTATGCGCCTCTCCGAGAAGCGCTCCGCGCGCCGAAGCGGCGCGGTCGCGCGTATGTCCACAATCATATCAGGCAAATCCCCTTCCGCTTCAAGCGCGCGCAAATGATGCTCAAAAACCGGCAAGTCTAGCGTAAGGTCTGCCGCCAACTCTTTCGGGCGGCTGAAAACCTCCGCGCCGTGTTTCTTCGCAACCGCCGCAATATCCTCATCGTCGGTATTTACAATAATTCTGGAAATTTCCGGCACCTTACGCGCCGCCTCAATTGTCCACGCAATCAAAGGTTTTCCGCACAAGTCCTTCACATTCTTCCCCGGCACGCCCTTTGAGCCACCGCGCGCCGGGATAATAGCGTAGATTCTCATACAAACAATATAACCACGAAAGAGCGGAAAAAGAAACCCCCACACTTGTCGGACAAGTGTGGGGGTTGATTTATATCCCGAGCAATTTCGGGAGTTCGACGATTGACTTGATGAGCGGAAACTTGACGGTTTCTGGTGCCCACTTGTTCCAATCGTTTGCAACGCCAACGAAGTCGCATCCGAACTCTTTTGCGGCTTTCGCATCACCATCGCTGTCACCGACAAAGAGAATACGCTCATGGTCGGTATGCACAATGTGTTGCGCGCGCGCAAGATTGTCTTCCTTGGAAATCGGCTGGCCGAATATGCCCCGGAAATGGTGCGAGATATTGAAATTACACACCAACTCGCGCACCGCCTTTTCGGGTGTTGCAGAGTTCACAAACAGCGCGCAGGACTTTGCAAGCGTTTTGAGTGCCTCTTCCGTCCCCTCCGGCATTCCCGATTGTTCAAGCAACTTCTGAACAATAGTGTTGTAACAGTCGGCGTATGCGGCAGTGAGTACTAATACATCGTCCAGAGTACACATACTGTACGGAACAAACGAATCAAATGTTCCACGCAATATGTCATACCGCGAACCTTTGCCGCCGGAGATCTCTTTTATTTTTGCGAAGAGAGTATTTGAGTCGCGTATACTCCATGGCAACGCAAGAACATCCCACGCTTTTTGCTTCAACCCTTCGCCGCCAACCGTTAGTACTCCGTCAAAGTCAAAGACCACTACTGATTTTGTATGCATATTTTTCTTTCTGTATTAAATCCACCCCCTCTTCCCCCTCCTTTATAAAGGAGGGGGCTGGGGGAGGATTTTCGCCAATTCCATCTCTGATACTATCACTACTTATCTGTTTCGTCAAACTGATGCCGACCCCAGTTCAAAAGTTTTGTTTTGCGCGCTTCGCGCGGCATTGCAGAAATCTTTTTGTCTATGTAGTACGAATCGCCTTGCGTCTCCAGTGAAGTCGTAGATATTTCTTCAAACACAACGCCTGTGTCCGTGCGGAAGCCGTGCCATACGCCGCGCGGCATCCAAAGCGTATCGCCTGGGTAAAGTATTTTCTTTTTCCCTTCAACATCCATTTCCACAGTACCGGATAGAATATGAAAACTCTCATCTTTCACTTTATGATAATGCACGGGATGGTACTGCCCTGGAAATTGAATAACAAGCTTGCGCGCGTATTCGCGATTGATGCAGTCCAGAATAATACAGCCGACTTCCTTAAACCTTTCAAGCCCGTAATGATGCGACACTTCAACAGTAAAGTCGTGCGAAAGCGGAATCTTCGCGAGATTAAGCATCGCCTTCGCCTCGCGCACCGCTTCATAAATCGTATCGCGTTTAGAAAATCCGCCCACCGCAATGTTCCTTAACAGTGCTTCTCCCTCAGCATAATCGCGGTCTGCGATCGCGCCTGTATGGAACTCCCCGCTCGTAAGATGTTCTGGAGAAGTAAGCGGCATTGCGAAAAATACATGCTCGCGCGAGATTTTTTCGCCATTGCGAATCGGCACTTTCGCAAACACGCACCGCTTCAACGATTGTAAATCAGCGCGCTCGGCCTCCGTTACCGGCCGTCCCGAACCGCCGCACGCGGCGGCAGCGTTTTTGTATGCCGCGAGCCACACGCGGAGTTCCTGCGGATTTGCTGAATACGAGTTGAGCGTAATCGTATCGGTCGGCACGCCGATATGCTTCTCAAAAATGCGTGCACCTTTCGCATACGCGAGACCGATTGCCGACACATCCGACGGCGCTTCGTGCGTTGAAAACCCGATTGTGAGGTGAGGATAACGGCTCTTCATCGCGTCAATGTAACCGAGCGAAAATTTGTCTGTGGGCGTAGGGTAAATCGCCACGCAGTGCATCAGCGCAAAGTGCGCCCCGCGATGCTCAAAAAACGAGACAACTTTGTCGGTCTCTTTTATAGACAACCCGCCAACAGAAATGATAACGGGCTTACCCACATCCGCTATTTTTTGCAGAAGAGGCCAGTCCTGCGCGCTACAACTTGCGACTTTAATAATTTCAACGCCGAGCGAGTTCAGAAAATCAACCGACGGCTCGTCAAACGGAGTTGCCATTGTGTACATTCCGTTTCGGCGCGTCTCTTCCACCAACTCCCGAAACTCTTCACGCGAGAGCCGTGTTGAAAGAAAACGCGGAATATGCTTAACATCTTTGCGCTCGCGGTACGACGGGTGAATAAACGAATCAATGTCGCGCAGTTGTAACTTCACCGCCGCGCGTACATCGTGTTCTTTTGCCGCCGCTGCCGCCTCGCGGATGATGCGTTTGCCGTGCTCAACAGACCCTTGATGGTTGTTCGCCATCTCAAAGGTGAAAAGTCCGTCAAAGTTGAATTTGGAAGCGTCCGGCGTATGCATAAAGAAGTATTACTTCTACTGCAACGCGGACAAAAAGTCAAATGTTACCGAGCGAGCGCGCCGCGCGCGCGTAGTAACCATCGCGCATACGCAAGCTCTTCCGGCTCGTCAATATCCATTGCATGCTCTGTCGGGACGACATATCCAAGAACTTTTTTACCTGTCATAGAATGCAGAGAAAGAATCGCGCGCGGACGGATTGCGGAAAAATAGCCGGCGGCGGCGTACGCTTTTGGCAATTTTTGTACCGGTTCGTTAAATGGTTCGCGTAGACCAGAGAGTTTTTCAGCAATATCCTCCGGCACAAACGGCGCAAGTGTTTCCCCGTCCAAACGATAGGTCTTAAGCGGATGTAGCGGCGCGGGAATGAGAGCGCGCGCGGAGTCGTATTCAGGATGAGCGAGAAGTATTTCTATTCCATTGTCCATATCTTCCGCAGTGCGGAACAGCCCCGTATTAACGCGCAAATGCGCGATAATGTCCGGTGTGACATTTTCTTTTTCTTTCAGATAGCGAAGCGCATGCTCAAAAACCGGAAGGTCGGGTGTCAGGTTTTCTGCGATTGCTTTTGGCCTTAAAAATGGGACTTCTGCGCCGTATTTTCTTGCAACTTCCGCAATTTTTGAATCGTCAGTACTCACGATGATGCGCGAAATTAAGCGCGAGCGTTTCGCCTCTTCAATTGTCCATGCGATAAACGGCTTACCGCAGACATCCGCGATATTTTTGCGCGGAATCCGCTTTGAGCCGCCGCGCGCAGGTATGAGAGCGTAAATGTTCATAAATAGGAAGATACTTGAGTTTCCGTGAGATTTCTAACAGGACTCCCAATTGTAAAAATACGAGCCGTCCGCGCGGCGGCTCGCAAACCGCCCGCGGTAATAGTCGCGATTGAGTTTTTCCGTATGCGTGAGTTCTCGCTGTGCGGTTCCTAATACTTCCTCTCGCCAACGAGGATGTTCCGCGTTAAGCGTCGCTTCCTGCTGCGCGCGCGACAAATTACGAAAATCCGAGAGTTCGTGGAGAAGCTCCGGCGTGATGGAAATTGGTCCGTCTTTTGTTTCTGTTGCGGGAAGTACGGTAAAATGCCGTTCTATAAAATCTGCTCCGAACGCGAGCGCCGCCTTGGCGGCAATCAAGCCGTCATGCTCCACAAGCGTATGGTCGGACCAGCCCGTTTCGCCTGCATGTGTACGAAGCCATTCAATACGCTTGAGATTCGCCATTGGAAGCGTGTTGGGATAACTTGTAACACAATGAAGAAGTGTGAGCTTTTTCCCAAACCCTTTGATAAGCTCCGATGCCCGCTCAATTTCCTCGTCATAACTTGCCCCAGTTGAGACGATTATATGGTTAAAGTGTTCACAAAGATCTCGCAGAAAAGGAAGGTTTGGGCAATCATAGCTTGCGACTTTTACTATTTTTTCTGGCCACGGAAGTGCGGCAATCTCTGGAATGCGACCGCGCGCGAAAATGGTAGTAAGTGGAATTACCTTATTTCGCTTGCATTCCTCAATAAAAAATAAATGGTCATCTAGCGACAAATCCAATTTTGAAAGCCGTTCGTGCTCGGGCGCATACGGGCGCTTGATGGCGCGTATTGTTCCATCCGATACCGTTTCCCCTTCCTCAAACTGTTGGCGTTTGGTAAGGTCTTCGGAGAAAATGCTTTGCATTTTTATGAAGTCCGCGCCGTTTTCCGCAGCCGCGGCAATCATCCGCGCGAGTAGCGCGCGTTCGCCTTTGTGGTTCTGACATAATTCTACGATAATTTTCGCCATAAAAAGAAACGCGCCCTTTGTTAGTATAACAAAGGGCGCGAGAAAAGATTACAGTTGTTCTGCAATCATTTTTGCAGCATACGCGTTGCCGTCTAGCGTTCCAAATCGCTTGATAATTTCGTTTTTGATTTTTTTCGCAGCCGCTTTCATTGCGGGAACTCTTTTAAGAATCTCCGATAGTGCCTCGCCGCGATATACCATACCGAAACCAAGCCGTTCAATCGCCTTGTTGTTGAAGAGGATTTCAGGGTCGTCGTCGCCGTCGTATTCTGGTAGAATAATCGGCACTTCGGTAAACATTGAGAACCATGCCGAACCCCATCCGCTCCGCGCGAAGTGTAGCGTGATATTACCGGACGATAAAACGCTTGGCAGTATTTTTTCGCTCCCTTTAACCGTTTCTGAATTATTGCTGTACAATTTCAACCCGAGTTTGTCCGCATCTTCAAAAAGCCGTTCCAGTCCGCCAATACCGGTAACGGTAACATACAATCCTTCCGAAACTTTTGCTCCTTCGTATTTTTTCGGAAGGTCTGTAACAGGGGGTACTACAATTTCATTTTTGTACACTGGCGAGCGATTTCCCAAAAAGTCCATTGTTGCCGGGTACGCGATGAAATGCACTTTTTGCGCCTTCTCAATTCTTTTTGCCGTTTCTACCGCCTGCAAAAGAATTTCTTTTTTTGTTTTAACCATCGACTCTGCGGCGGCTGCTTCCAAGATTTCCGACTGCAAGCCAAACGATACGGAATATGAAGGTGCTATGCCGTAGCGAAGGCGCGGCGCGCGCGCAAATTCTAGAACAATCTGCGCTGGCTTAATCACTATTTTCTCGCCGCTCGCAAGATTTTCCGCCTCAAGCGGCGCCGAAAGATGCGTGTGCGCCTCGCCCGACGCCGTTTTTTCGGTCTCGTTCCACCGCGCTAGCGCATCCTCAAACTTTTCTTTTTCGTAGAAGACGGTTTTGAGAATGCCGCCCAGTTTTTCGTCAAGAAAGATTTTGCCGGCATCGGTGCCGAACTCTTCAAGCATAATTCTCTTTTGTTTTTCGCCGTACACCCACGGGACGATGATACTCAATTCTTCTTTGCCGCGCTTGTGTAATGCGCGGTTTAGCGCGAGCGCAAGCTCGGTTGTTCTAAGATACGGACCAATGCCGTATGCGAAATTAGTGACAAGGAACTTTTTATTTTTCATATTTCTTTTTTCTTTCTTACTATAAACTATGATAAGAAATAAGAGGTTGTCTGTCAAGTTCTTGCTCTCGAAACATACCCCACCCGTCAAAAATGAAGAGCGGCTTTTTCCGGCGCGCACAAACTTTCTTAATATCCAAAGACGCAAAATCAGGATTATTATTCATACACAGGATAACATCTGCGCCACGCACTGCGCTCTGCCAGCCCCTGGCGGGCGAAAGCCCCGCGCGCTTTATGTCCTCCGTGGACACTGCAGTATCGTACGCAGTTATATTTTTCACGCCGCTTTTCCGAAGTGCCTCCGCAATCTCCAACGCAGGTGAGCCGCGCATATCGGAGGTTTTCGGGATACCTTTATATGCAACACCAAAGATAAGCACCCTTGCAGAGCGCGGTGCAATGTGTTTTTTCGCGAGAAACTCGCGCGCATAATTGGCGATTTGAGAGAGCATATTCGTATTAACACGCCGCCCAGCCGTCAAAAGCGCAGTACGATACCCTTTAGCGCGCGCGCTTGCAGAAAAAATCTGCGGGTCCTTGGCGAGGCAATAGCCGCCCACGCCTGGCGACGGAAGTGGAACCGCGCTCCGCTCGTAACCGAAGTTCGCAGCTTTGATAACCTTTGACGCGCGCACACCCCACTTTTCCGCAATAAGCGCGACTTCGTTTGCAAAACCGAATGTTACATCGCGGTATGTGTTGTTGATGAGTTTTACCATCTCGGCTTCTTCCAGAGAGTCAAGCGTTACGACGGAGTGCGTAAGGAAGCTAAACACGCTGGCGGCCGACTCGGCGGATGCGCGATTAAACCCGCCGACAATCTGCGGGAGCGCGCGGAGTTCCTGGAGCGCTTTACCTTCTACGGTGCGCTCGGGCGCGAAAGCGACCAGAAACTCGCTACCTGCAGAAAGCCCAGATTCTTTTTCCAAAATGGGAACAACAATGTCGCGAGTCATGCCGACGGCGACTGTAGAGCGTAATACCACAAGGTCGTTCCGCTTGAGAACGCGCCCAATGGAGAGTGCAACTTCCTTGAGCGCGGACGCATCCGGCGCGCCACTTTTCGTAAGCGGAGTGCCGACGGCAATCACATATACATCCACGGAGCGCGAACCTTCAAAATCATCTACGAGCATAAAGTTCTTGCCTCGCTGTGCCTTCAAGAGTTCAGCGAGTCCATCTTCATGAAAATGTGGTGTGCCTGCCGCGATATTTGCCGCTATCTTTTTATTTTTTTCCAAACCGAATACCGTGAAGCCGAGTTCCGCGAGTGTGAGAGAAAGCGTCAAGCCGACATATCCGAGCCCAACAACACCCACGCGCTTCAAGCGCGAGTCCGCAGTTTGCCAAATATCGTAAGTCGTAAGTACATCCGTAGGCGCGCCATTTTTGTCCACGACGACCACCTTTTCTACATATTTCTTAAGAGAGCCCTTATGCAAAAGCGCATTGCGAATATACGCCGCGCGCTCGCGAAGCGACACGGCATCTGGAATAAAAATCGGCTGGCGGTTCGCGATGCGGCTCACAGGCGCGTCCAAAGAAATGCCTCGCGCGATGCCGCGGCGCACATCCCCGTCGGTTACAATGCCCGTGAGCTTCCCGCCCGCGCCAGCAATGAGCGCGATGCCGCCCGGCAATCCGTCCTGTTTTTTAAGAGGTGCTGAAAGCACGGCGATAACCTCTCGTATCGGTGTATTTCCATCAAAAATTATCCTGCGTAAAGAATTTCTCTGCATAATCTTATTAAAACACAAAATCTACAAATACTCAAGCAGCTTCTCGGCAACCCGTTCTCCTGCCGTTCCGTCCGAGCGGAATCCTTGCTGCTGCGCGATGGCGCGGCGCTCGCGCGCGTGAAGCGATGGATTCGCAAGGTACGCGCCGATGGCGCGGCATAGTTCTTCCCTGCTCTGGACAAGCACAATGCCGCCGAGTGCCTTCACCTTCGAGTAGTGCGTCGTATCGTAGTATGGGTGCCGCTTCCGCTCATCAGTTGGGTAAAAGTTGATGTTGATGACGGGCTTCCTGAGCGCAGCCGCGTCTATGCTTAAACTGCTGTAATAGCAGATAACGAGCAATGCGTGATGCAAGAGGTTGTTCAATTCATCAAGCTCGGCTTCGCTCATATCCCAATCCTGCCCGCGCGTGTTTCCGAAGCGAGTCCCCGGAATGTCATACACAATATGCGGAAATTGCTTGAGTTCTTTTTTTTTAATAAAATCATTCGGTGGAAAACGCACCACAACAATCTCCTTCCCGGTAAATCCACACCGCCTTTCTTCAATCAAATTATTCAGTATTTCAACCATCTCTTTGTCCGACTCTGCTGTTTTATCAAATGTCCGCCCGAGCGGTCCGTACACGATGTACGGCTCTGCAAATGGTCGCGCCGTTGGCACATAACTGGAATGGCGGTCCAACTGGACGGCGCCTGACACGAAGATTCTTCTTGTCGGCATATCAGCATACTTCGCCGCTTCTTTTTTAAGTTCTTCGTTAAAAACAATGAGTTCGTCGGGAAGAAGACGAATCATCCAGCGCGATGTAACGCGGTCCCAAGTGCTCAAAAAACCAATGGTTTTTACAAGCCGCCTTTTTGCTTCACGCAAAAAGGCGGCTTCTGTATTGTCAAAAAGGTCTGCTAGAAAAACTAGGTCGGGTCTATATTTGTCAAAAAACTTCTTGATCGGTTCGGGAGTCCGAACAAAGCGCGCATCAAAAAAACGAGTGGCTTTTCGCATAATCGGCCACGCGAGCACATTATTCGCCAGAAAACTCAAAACAAAACTAAAATAATTGCCAGTGCGCTCCAGATTTGTTTTTCGTTTGAGAGCAATCGTATGCGTGCGGAGAAGATAGAACTTTAGAAAACTGAAAAAGCCGTCAGCGGCAGAGATGCACAACTTCGGCACCACCTCAAAAACCGTGCGTACGGATGCGAACTCTTTTCGGTAATACTCCGCGCGCTCTTCGTTCTTGACGAAAAAGACTAGACGGACATATTTTTCTGCTGCAAGCCGCCTATAGATTCCTGTACGCAGAATGTTTTTCCCTTCTATGCCGGAAAAAATTGGAATGAAAACGGTCTTCATATTCATGATTGCGCTTGAGTAAGCGCGAGCATTCGCGACAAATACGAATCGGGGTTCCGCTTCAATTCTTCGGGGCTCCCCTCTTCAACTATCCGCCCACCGTCAAGCGCGATAATGCGGTCGGCGCCAAGCACGGTCGCCAAACGGTGCGCAATAATGATAACCGTTACCGCGCCATGCGCGCGCAGAAGCGCTTCTTGAATACTCCTCTCGGACTCCGCGTCTAATGCGCTCGTCGCTTCGTCCAGAATGAGCACTGTGGGTTTGCGCGCAAACGCGCGCGCGAGCGCAACCCGTTGCCGTTCGCCTCCCGATAGACGCGCGCCACGCTCGCCGACCTGCGTTGCGAGCCCTTTGGGAAGCGCGGAGACGAAATCGTAAATGTTTGCGGCGCGGCATGCGTTCAGAATATCCTCATCGGAAATAGATGAGTCGTAAAAACGGATATTCTCAGTAATAGTCGCGTTGCGGAGAAACGGCTCTTGCGACACATAAATAACTTTGCGCCGCCACTCCGTCCAGCTGATATCGCGCGCGTCTTTGCCGTCAACTGTAATGCGCCCGACTGACGGCGCGATAAGCCCCAAGAGCAAATCCACCAGCGTTGTCTTCCCCGCCCCCGACGGCCCGATAATGCCGATTGCCTCGCCGCACTTGATTCTAAAACTCACTTCTGAAAGCGCGGACGGCGAACGCTCGTAATGAAAAGAAACCTTTTCCACAGCAATCTCTTTGGTAAAAGAAAACGGGAGCGAGCCGCGCTCCGGCGCGGCGTTGTACTTCACCTCGCCGAACACCGAGAGAAACTCTTGCGCGGAGGGCAAGATTTCTAGCGCGGTAGAAAAGCTCGCCTGCATATTATTGATGTTGCCGAAGACGCGATTGATGAGGTACATAATCGCTACGAACGACATCAAATCAAACTGCAAATACTGGTAAGAAACCGCAAAGACCGCGAGAATAAAAATGACGCTGACCGGCTCAAAGGAGAGCTTCGTGGCGATTTTGATGCAGTTTTTTCGGAATTCCGCTTCTTCCACGCGATGGAACAGCGCGCGCGCCGATTCCACAACGGCGCCTTCCACGCCAAGCGCTTTGACGGTCTTAATGCCCGCGAGCGTCTCTGCGAGCGCGTGGGAAATGCACTTCGCGAGCGACAGAAGATCGCGAGCATAGCGCCGTATCTTCCGTAAAAGCGGAAAGAGGGCGGAGACGAGCACCGCGCCGAGAAGCGCGGTGAGTAAGGTAATCTGCCATGACAGCATAAAGGAGACGGCGAGAAACATTACGGAACTGCCGGCAGACAAAACAAACCCAACGACATCATCAAAGAGCCGAGTCGCCTGCTTCACATCATACATAATGATGTGGTTCAGGTGTCCGATTTTTTGCCGCCTCAGGTACGAAAAATTCGTGCCTAAAAACGCTTCATATAGGCGGCGGCGCGTTTCGGTTTTATATGTCGTGGTAATGCGCGCGCGCATATACCCGAGCGCAAAGAGAATTGCGGTCTTGAAAAGAAACGCGGTAATCGTGATAATAAGAAGTGTTTGGAATGACAGAGTGAGCCCGAATGTTGAAAGAGTGGATGAGACGGTTTTAAGTGCAAAGTTGGAGCCGAAATCAAACCCGCCACCTTTTACAAAAACCGTAAAAAGCGGCACTAGCAAGCTTACACCCACTCCTTCAAGAAAACCGCCGAAAAGCCCTAGCGCCGCAAGCGCAAAAAACCGCGCGCGATAATCGGAGTATAAATCATTCAACAACACCCACAGTTTTTTAAGGCGCATATTCATAAGGTGCTTGTTCTCTACAACCCTCCGCGCGTGCCGCGTGTTATCGCCTCCGCGGCGCGCTCTCCTGCGCTTACATTCCTTCCGAATGGACGAATATACAGATTGATAAAATCTTCTCTCTGTTCTTTCTTGGCGGCTTTTCCAAAAAAGATTTCTCCGAATAGCATGACGGCTTCTTCTGCACTGGAAGCAATATATGCGGCTCCTGATTCGCGGAGCATGCGCCAATGTTCCGCGCCTTCTTGTGTTTCCTTATATTCAGGAACGCTTACAGAAACGACCGGCTTACCCGCAATCACGGCATCCACAAACGCGCTGGTGGAGATGCCGCACACGGCATCCGCAGCGATAATTTCTGCGCGCAATTCGTTGAATCGCGCGCGAGTGTTCGGCATACGGCTCTCCGATTCTAACACGCGAACATTACTCATTGGTTTTTCTATAAATATCTTGCTCGGTTCGCGGTTGAACGGATGCGGACGAAAAAGTATGACTGCGTTTTTCGCCATTTCATTGTCGGACTGGAGCAGTGCCTCGGCAATTCTTCTCACGAGCCATGTCTCGTCTTTTGCGGTAACTTGCGACGCGCCGACATATAAAATTCTCTTTTGCAAGAGAGGGGCTTGTCCCGAACGCAGTTGAGAGATGAACATCTCAACTCGCCCTGTGGGCTCGTTCAATGTAAACCACCTATCAAACGGAGGCGAGCCGGTTATTTCTATCTTATCGCACGGGATGCCGTGATATTCTGCCGCTTCCCGCGCTTGTTTTTCATTCCACGCAAGCAAGAGGTCAGGTTTTATAGGCAAAAGCCCTTTGGTCGTAAGGTTATCCCATGTGAATACGGGTAAGACGGTAAAAATACCGAGCGATTTCGCGGCTTTGAGAAACTCCGTGTCTGCCGATTGCGGGTGCATATTGGTCGGTGTTGCAACAACGGCATCTGGTTTTTCTGATTGCAAAATACGGATAATACGCTTTACTGGTTTTGTTTTTTCTTCAATGTGCCGCAGGAGCGCGGCGAACCGTTTTGTTTTAAGAAGCGAGGAAAATCCGGGAAGATATGAAAGAATGCGCGCTGGAAACGGCAAATTTTTCCTCCATCTCTCTGCGTAATATCGCGACTGAGAACGCGACAACAGAAAACGGCGGTAACTTAAAAATTCGCGCGCGCAAAACACGGGGAACGCCGCGATGCCCCGCCTACCCGGACGGAAATCAAAAGAAAAATTGGGCCAGCCCGCAGCCCATTCTGCGAGCGGCGCGCGCGACTCATGACGAGAAAGTTTTTCGTCAAAATACGCATGAACGCGCGCGCCGCGCGCGAGAAGCGCCTCGGCAATGCTCTGAATGTTGTAAAACTGCTTCGGCGTGCGCGCGGCGATGATGATATTCATTTGAGACATATGATAACCCGAGACGACGCTCGCTTATTACTAGCGCGCCGATATGGGAAAATGGTAGCATAAGTCACATATGAAAATCTTGTATGCGCACAACAACAAGCTGCCAAAAAGTTATATGGAGCTGGTGCTTGGAAAATTGCGTGGCGCATTTCCCGAAGACCTCCATAGCATTGAACGGATACAATTTTCCGCATCCGCCGCGGAGTGGATAGAAAAACTTGAACGCGCGGAAGTTGCGCTTTTTACGCCAAGTACTTACTTATCTGACGGCATTATGGAAGCGGCGCGAAATATAAAGCTGATACAACTATTAAGTTCCGGTTATGATAAGTTTAACGCGCCCGCCTGCAAAAAATTGGGCATAAAGCTCGCCAATAACGGCGGAGCGAATGCAAACGCAGTTGCCGAACATACGCTTCTCTTGATGCTCGCAGTGTTGCGCAAAATGTCGTTGTATCACGAACGAATGAAAAAAGGACTTTTTAAGAATTCTGATTACGGGATGGATGTGCATTCATTCCGCGGAAGCACGGTCGGTATTATAGGGTACGGCGCAATCGGGCGAGCAGTCGCTGAGAAATCAGCCGCGCTCGGAGCGTCTATTCTCGCCTATGATAAGAAGAAAATTGAGAATGGCGCGACGCAGGTGGAATTGGACACGCTTCTCGCCGCCTCTGATATTGTGACGGTGCATATAAGACCTGACGGGACCACGAAACACTTTATGGGCAGGCGCGAATTTTCACTTATGAAGTCGGGTGCCATTTTCGTTAATACGGCGCGGTCTGAGCTTGTGGATGACGCGGCGCTTGCGTGGGCGCTCCAAACTAGACGGTTGTTCGGTGCTGGGTTAGATGTATGGTACGATAAGCGGCATTCCCCGCTTCTTTCATTGCCTTTGGTATGCAATGTGATGGCAACGCCGCATATTTCCGGTTCAACAAAAACGGCATATACCGACTGTGTGAATTTCGCGGTAGAAAATTTCAAACGGGTTGAGAGTGGAGAAACTCCATTTGGGATAGTGTCATTATGAAAAAAATCTTCCATTGGATTTTGAATATCGGATGGCGTTTTTCCGGACCGCGGTATAAAGCGCTGTTTCTGTCTTCTCATTTGCCGACAACGGAGATGGATTATCCTGGATTGAAATGCCGAGTACTCTCCTATCCGCAGTTCCGCCTTTCCAAGCCGATGCGCAATGAGCCGCATACAGTTGAGTGGATAGAACGGGTGCGGCAAGGAGAGGTGCTGTACGATATCGGCGCGTCCGTCGGCCCATACGCGTTAATAGCCGGAAAGCGTGGATGCCGCGTGTATGCGTTTGAGCCGACGCCGGCAAGTTTTGCATCTCTGCTTGATAACATACAACTTAATCATTTGGAAACAGAAGTACATCCGCTCAATGTTGCGCTTGGCGAACGAACTGAGTTTCATCCGTTCTCATACCGTAGTTTGAGCGCGGGAGAAACGCTCCACGGCGGCTTAAGCGAAAACGACATAAATGCGGCGGATGCGAATGGTAACGGCTTTTCGCACTTGCTGTATTCGTGGCGGCTTGACGACCTGCAGCGTGCGACCGGTATTCCTCTCCCCGACCATGTCAAAATGGATATAGACGGCTATGAACTGCCCGCTCTACGCGGCGGAAGACAAACGATTGCGCACTGTAAAACGGCGCAAGTGGAAGTGCGTGAATATACAGCAGATTCTGTGGTAGCGTTTTTCAGCGAACTTGGATTTCGCGTTGAACGGGAAATAATGCGCATTAAAAAAGGAAAAAAACAAAAAAACGCGTGGGTGAAAGATATTCAATTTCAGAAAATTACCCCGTAAATCCATTATATTAGGGTTTGATGACATAATATTTTCCCGATGCATCGTCTTTCTTTGGAGCCACCGGTAAACTCAGGAAAAATTCATCGATGGCCAAGACAGCACCTGGCCACTTGTTTTCCGAATCTATATACTCATCAAAAAGAACCGCGCCTCCAGAGACAACATACGGGTAAAGCGTTTCCAGACAAATCTTATATGAATCATATAAATCAACATCGAGATGAAGAAGCGCTATCGGTTGCGCCCTCCAAGAAGATAATGTTTGTTCAAAAAAGCCCGGAATGATTTCAACGATACCATTCTGCACTTCAAGGGAAATACCTGCGGCCGCAAGTCTTTTTCTGATTATCTCTGGAGAGGTAACATGCCAATCGCCCTTTTTCGCTTGCCGTGGACTCTGATCTTTATAGGACGGCTCTGGAAACCCGGAGAAAGAATCAAAACCGATTAGTTTTCGCTCTTTGCCCTCCAACGCGGAGAGGATTGCCAGAACGACAAAGGTGCGTCCTTTACCAACACCGCATTCAACAAAAGCACCGTCTTTTTTTCCAATTGCTTGAAATACCCTTTCCATATATAACAACGCTTTTGTCGCTTTGACGGTAAAAAGCTCTGGGTGTATTTCATTTTTTATGTTCACCAAGCGGTAGTTGCCTATCTTCATAATTGAGATTGTTTATTTATAAAACAAAGTTATGTTGCCTTCATACAGAATGGTAATCGGCGCAGCGGTAGGTACGCTCTGCTGCACACCAGAAATGGCTATACTTTGTAATCCTTTCTGACCCCTATATGTTCCCATCAAGCGCGCCACCTTCCCTCTCATCACATATCCGGCAAAAAAAGAAAATGTTTTCCAATAGAGTGCGTCAAGACGGCTGTTTCTAAATAAAACCGTCTGTCCACCCACATCCGCCTTACGAAACCACCAAAGCCGGCGCGGACGCGCAGATAAATGTTTTTTGAGGCCAAGTCCGCTGACAAATTTCTGAAGCATTGGTTCCATAGAATGCACTGATGGCGACTTCACAATTTTCTTTCCCGTTTTCTGAAACGCAATCGCAATTTCCTTTCCGCTTTCTGTCCGTATCATCGCTTCATATCCGAAACCACTGAATAATACGATAAGAGAGTCGGCACTGAATGCGTGCAGATGGGGCAGAAACGAAAGAATCTCCATGCAGGACTCACCCCAGACATTGGGGACGGCGACAATGATGTATTCGCCCGTAGATTGCATACGAGACATTTTCTCTAATTCCTGTTGCGGATTGAATAGGTGTTCCAGCACATGATTTAAAAGAAAGACCTTCGCAGACGGAACATCCCCTTCCGTAACGGAAAAGCCGAGCGAGCGCGCAGAGCGCGCGCGATGAGGAGAATGTTCAACGCCGCGCAAACTCTGAAAGCCGCGCTTTTTTAGAAACGAGAGCGCCTCTCCGTAACCGCAACCGATATCGCAAATCGTCTTTTCCTTTCCAACAGAAAGTTCCGACAAAATAGCGAGTACTCCGTTGCCGCGAAATGCGCTGCGCACTCCTTCCCGCACCTTGCCGCTGTCCCACATTCCTCCCGCATAAAAGCGCACCATCCATTCCGAAGCAGGACGGTCAATAGAGCCGACATAATTGCACGCGGAACACCAGCCGATGCGGATTGTTTTTTCGCTTTGCATGCTCTTATGTTCCGCAAAGAGACGGAGCGGAGAGCCATCGCATAGACACACATTCTGTTCCTCAAAAGGAATTCCCATGCCCATCTCAATCGGCCGCCAATGCTTCAGAGCAAGCGGCCGCTCAAAAACAAATCCGAAGTTTGTATTAGCGGTAGACATTTCGGATTTTCTTAAAAAGCCGTTTGCCGAAATGCGGAGGAAGCGCGCGGGCGGCAAACTGTACATCGTGAGGAGCGTCCTTAAACCACGCGCTTTTTTCTAAATCAGTGGGTCGTTTCATAAGTTCAGGCCAGACACTGCTTCCCGGGTAAAAACCTGCGGTAAACATAATCCGTTTTTTGCTTTTTGCGAACCCTCCTCTGTGAAGCCCAGCCGTATCGGCAAAAATGACCGAACCCGCTTTGCCGACGCATTGGAAAATATCCTCCTTACGAACGCGCGCGAGTACTTCCGCTTCTTCGGGGTAGGAACTGCGCGGCGGCTTTTGCGGAAAAAGTGCGCCGTAACGCCCACCACGCTGACTCCCTTTAATATAAGTAAACGGTCCGCTTTCTTCATCTACATCACTAAGATAAATAAACATCTTGAGTAGCATCCGTTCCTCGGGGTCTCGGTGCCATTTTTGAGACGCCACGGCATCAGCACCCGAGCCGACCGGAGTCGTTATATTGAGAGAGCAGAAATAGAAACGGGAAAACATTCCGAGATACGCATTTGCAATGCGCACTATAGTTGGTGCAAGTGCCGATTCAATAAAAAGATTTTCGTAAGGAACAAGAAGCGGTTCTTCGTCAAAAAGATTCATAAGGAAACTCTTCTTGCGGTTTACAAACGCGCGCGACTCAAGCGCTTCAGCGTGCCGCACCAATTCCGGCATCATATCCCGCCCAAAAAGCGAAGAAAGGTTTGAAAACGCAATGCCGTCTTTTTTCATAGATGCAACAATCGCTTTTTGCGTCTCCAAAAACGGCAAAGGACTTTTCTGAAATAGGACGCGCGCGCGACGATTGAGCCACAAAAAAGCGAAATCACTCGCGCGAATCCGCATAAAGAGCTTGTAGGGAAGAAAACATATTTTGTATGCAAGGCGCGCAAGCATAGAGGATATATTACCTTTTCTGAATCGCCTTTTCAATATAGTCAACAGCCGCGGCGGCCGCAGTTCTATACGAAGCGGGAGGACGAAGCGTTTGTATAAACCGCTCTCTCTGCTCCCGCTTCCGATCATTCCCCACCGTAAGAGCTGCGGCAATTCGCACAAATTCCTGCGGACTTTCTGCCCGTTCGGCAGCGTCGTTTTCTAATAGTTCGCGGAAGTGCGGCACATCCTGCGCCGCCCGAAACTCGGGCGGCGCATAGATAATCACAGGAAGCCCCTTGAACATCGCGTCAATAAGTCCGGTCGTATGGATTCCAACTGCAACAAAAGAAAGCGATATGGCGCGTAAAAATAATTCAACTGACTCGTTGCCGCTCATTCTCTCATAGGAAGGCGGTATAAGTATGATATTTTTCTCGCTTGTCTGAAACGCGCGAGCGTTATAGAGCGGAGGGCGCACAATGAGCGGACACTGTTTTAGAAACGGGTCGGCGTCCATAGCACGACGCAATGCATCAGGAACCCTACCAGAGTCGCCGGAAAGCGCACCAGAAGCAATGTAAAAAATTGCCTTGTGTTCGCTCTCACCGCGATGCACAATCGGAAGTTGTTTCTCAGACCAATCGTCAAATTGAAATGCGCCGACTATCTTAATTGCCGCAGGCGAAATACCGTGATGCTTCATCGCATCTTTTTTTTGTTTCTCGTTCCATACTAAAAGCAGAACAGGTTGGCTATGTATCTTTCCCTTTGTAGTAAGCGCATCCCATGAAGCGACAGGGATGATAGTCGGGATACCTAATTTTTTCGCTGCCTTAAGATAGTCCGCGTCAGCCGAACCGGGCGGCTGGCCGCGATAGGCAACAATAACTGCCGCGGGATTAATGCGCCGAATGTGCTGTTTGATTTTTTCATCAACAGGTAACGACATCTCACATACATCAAGAAAACGCTCAGCAAGCGACAGCGCGAGCGTAGAACGCAACAACGGAAATGAGCGCAAGGCGGATTGCGCACTCCGCGGTAGAAATTTGAACCAATGCTGTGCGTAGAAAGAATCAAAACCATCAAGAACGAGAAATTTTCTATATGAAGAAAGCCCGCGGAGCGCGCGAGCGATTTTTTTCAACGGTCCGCTTCTTCGTTTCCCCGATTCGTACGAAAAGCCGGACAATTCGCGTGCAAAGCGCTCAAGCACATCGTGCGACGAAGCATCTTCTTCGCTCGGCTCATACACGATGTGCACGGAAAACGAGCGGCGAATGAGCTCTGCGATAAAGCTCCGCATCGCTTTGAGATACTTCGCGGAACGGACAAAAAAAAGAATCTTTTTATTTCCCATAGATTTTTGAGAGCAACTGCGCAGCGGCATCATATACGGCAGAAACGGGTATTGAAAGCACCGCGTCCCTTCGCGCTGAAAAAGCACCGGGGCGAGCAATAACAAAAGACGATGGGCGGATGCGCGGAGGCGGAAGAATTTGGACGCTTCGTTCATCTCTGGGCGGCTGCTCGTTTGGTTCAACGGGACCTATGATGTCTACCAAAGGAACGCCGAGCGCGTGCGCGACATATATCGCGCCGGTATCAACCGCAATAAACATATTGAGCCGCTTCATAAGCGACGGCAATTCTTCCAAAGTAAAATTGGTTGCGATGGATATGTTTTTTTTGTTTTTCATCGCGGCGAGTGTTTTTTCAATCTTATTTTCGTTTGACTGCGTGTCAATAAAAATTATCTTAGCGGTTTTCTCGGAAATAAGCCGAGCGGCAAGCGAGGCAAATCTTTCTGTTGGCCATTCCTTGATGGTATTGCCCGCAGAAACCGACACGCCGATGCGTAGATCGCGCGCGCTTATTCCTTCTGCTTTAAAAAATTCTTCGGCTTTGTACTCGCCCGCTTCTGTAACGAATATTTCTTTTTTCGGCTCCGTAAAAGGAACACCAAGTGAAGCAAGTAAATGAATATAGTGCGCCTGCAAAAACGAACCGTGTCCATAGCGGACGCATCGTGTATTCCACCAATCCGTGAGTGCCTCTACGAACGTTCGCGGACGCACTGTTGTTTTTATCCGTACGGGAGCGGCGCTCCAGAGCGCCGCCAAGCTTCCAAACGGATTGTTGGAGAGCGCAACCACAGAATCAAAATGCTGGCGAAACAAAAACAAAAAAAACCGTCCACGCCCCCAGAACCCCTTAAATGGCGGATTGTTCATAACGATAATCTCGTCAATGCGTGGATTGTGCCGTACGATGCCTGCGACATTTTTTGCAACGAGCACTGAAAGACGACAGTGCGGGTAACGCATTTTGAGCGCGCGGAAAACTGGCGTTGCGCACACCAAATCTCCCACACGCGTCATAATAGGAATTACCAGAATACGAGCGTCTGACGGTGAGTGTGTAGTGTTTCGTCGCAGCATTCCAACAAAAAAAAGCGCGGGCGAAAGAAGCATACCGAGCGCGGCGTAAAACGCAAATCTCAGCCGTTCTCCAAAAAGCATATAGATAAACACTAAAACTCTTATTCGAGATAAAATATGACACAAAGAACTAATTCTATGATATCAAGTTATAGAACCGATTCAAGAAATCATTTTTCGTTGTAATAATCTCCGAATTCAACGAGTATGGTTGATTTCTCGTCCGTTCGTTCAAAAGCCCTCTTGTATGCCGGAAAGATCTGATTGGGTTCATCGAGGCGGATAATTTCCACATTCTGAAGCCTCAATGCTTTAAAAGCGTCTGTGAAATCTCCGCTGTGCTGTACACCAGGATAAAGTGGCCGTTCGGAGCCGATCGCTGTTCTGACTATAACCCGTGGCCTTACTTTTCCTTGTGTGATCACCGGCAATTTGTCCAAATGATTCACGACCTGGTTCATCGCAAGTAGAAGAAAATTGAACCGTGGATAGATGCTCACGGGAATGTATCCAGCGATAGCAAGACCGATGCAGATACCCATCTGTGTTTCTTCGAACACTGGCATCTCTATTTTCTGGTTCGCTGGAACATTCTCAAGTGTCTTAAAGATGCTATTTCCTGGATACACAACGCTTTGACCCAAAAAAAGCGTCTTCGGATTTTTCGCGAGATAATCCGTGGCGCGAGTCAGTTCACTTTTATATTTTAATTCTTTATTTTCCATCTTGATTTATATTATAAGTCTCATCTCAACCAAATATTACCCACTTGCCACTTCCGTAGTGAGGATATTTTTCTTTCTTATGCGTATAGCGTATGATCTTCGGCGCCGAAGCACTTTCGCCCCATGCTTTTTTCGTGGGAGTATTTGTGGAAATGCCGTTATCCTCAACAACGAATGTAATCGGAAGATTGTTCTTCGCTGCGTAATTCACCACCTCGTGAAAAACCCCGCCTTCCGCAGCCATATCTCCCACGAATACCCAGATGTGACTCTTCGATCCATTGCGCACGAGCCCCATCGCGACTCCAAGTGCGATTGGTGCGGTGCCTCCCACGATTCCTGAAGAATAAAAATGATGTTCGGGGTTGCAAACAGTGATGCTGTTTCCTCTCACAATCTCCCGCTTGAGCCAATCGCGACTTATACCGTGAAGCAGAGCATGGTAGTGGCTTCTGTGCGTAGAAAATACCCAATCGTCCATTTTTACTTTCTTAAATATATTTATTAGATGATCTTCATTGTTGTCCGAAAGATGAATAGGGGCCGGAATTTTCCCGGCTGTAAATATATCGGCTATCTCATCCTCGAATTTTATGAGATATTCTTTAAGTGTTAAATCTTTTTTGGTCATGGTCCGCTAAACAATCTTTTTTATTATAGCATATTTTACACACTTTTAACGAGGGAGTGTCTTTCCTGTTTCTTTTAAAACGATCTCCGGCAATTTTGCCGCAAGCGCTTCAATGTTAGAAACTCCGTATTGCTCTAGCGGTATGATGACATTGCGGCGGCGATATGACGCATTTGAACTCCACAACTGACGAAATGAGCACCTAATGGTCGCATAAGCAAGAGCAACTCCTTTCTGTCGACACCTTTCAACTGGCGCGCAGCATTTTCTGCCTCGCGCCAGAGGCGGCGCATTTCGGAAAGAGGAAATTCCACGGTAACTAAATCTTTTACATATGCGCGCAAAAGCACGACATGCGAATATTCTATTCCTGCGAGTTCTTTTTCTACGCGCTCTTTGCCGGACAGAATCGCTTCAAGAATATGATTGATATATGTGCCGCCAGTGACCGGACTCCGTCTAATCTGATACCTTTTCCGCCATGCGACACGCTTTGGCAAGTAAAACTCCTGTGTGAAAGATATGCCGAGACGACCGGCAATAGAGAGCGGTAAACCGATGCCTACCGCGGAGCGCGCAAGGGCGTGTATCATCACTTGCTGAGAATCATTATTTTGAAGATTGGGGACGACAATGCCGCCAGTGCGCTCCTGAACCCGTTCTAAAAGATTTCGAGAAAACATAGTGGACACAAGATGAAGATGAAACCAAAATGGATCACCTGTGTTCGGCGGCATGCGAAGCGCTGTTCGACGGATAGCATTAAGGTCAAGCATCTCGTACGAGCCGTCATAATGTTTTGTATGAATTAGGTGCGCCGTGTTGCGAAACATCGACTTCGGATAAGCGCTGTCATAGTAGTAGAGATGGAGGCCTGTCGCTACTTCAGCGCCGGTGCGCGCAAGAGCTTCTTCAAACACGCGAAAAGCGTAGGGCAACAAAAAATCGTCGTAACACATCCACATTACATAATCCCCGGTGCTTCGGTTATAACACTCCTGCGCGCTTTTCGCCGGGTCGCCATCTGGCGTCTCGTAGTACCGCACATAGGAAAGACCGAATGCTTCAACGGCCTTTCGAACGGCATCGCTCCTTGCGTCGTCAATCACAATCACCTCGGCTTTGCTAGTGCAGTTTTTCTGATTAAGTACGGACCGAATCGCGGAGCATATTAGCTCCGTTTGTCCATTCACTGATATTGTAACTGAAAAAGTCATAGTGATGAAGGGGTATTATTTATAATATGGCTTCCCAGATGCTCGAAATGAAACGGAACATGCATAAACTTACGCAAACGCTTTTTAACGGCATCCTGTCGCGCAAGAGGAACACAAAAAAGCATGAAGCCGCCACCGCCAGCCCCGAGCACTTTACCGCCAATTGCCCCAGCTTCGCGTGCCGCCGCATAGATATCATCAACCAAGGGCGAGCTGATGCGGGAACTGAATCTCTTCTTGACGAGCCACGCTTCATGGAGAAGCATGCCGAACGCACGACAATCAAGCTCTGCACCGGAAAGAAGCGCGTGCGCTTCATACACTAATTGTAACATACGCAGGTATTCATCTGCCTTCTTCCCAATGCGCTTCAATTGGTCTTCTGCAATCACGGAGGCAGTACGAGAAACACCGGTAAAAAAAAGCATCAGATTTTTTTCAAGTTGTATGAGTGCGCTTTGCGAGAGCGGAATTGATTCTACCAAAATATCCGACGGACCGCCAAAGGTAATGTGATTAAACCCGCCGAACGCGGCGGCGGTCTGGTCCTGCGAACCAACCGTCTCACCGATAAGATTTTGCTCAATATGTATCGCATCGCGGGCAAGTCTATGTTTACTAATAACTTCACCGCGAAGCGCATAGAGCGCGTGCAAAAGCCCTACGGTAAAGGTTGAACTTGAACCGAGCCCAGAGCGCGCTGGCAAATCGCCCGTGTGCACAATCTCAACGCCGCTTGTATGGCCTAAAAACTGGAGGCACGCGCGCACCGACGGATGTTTAATGTCCTGAACTCTTTTCACCATTTCCGTACGCGCATATCGTATCAGAAAGTTATGATCAAAAAAGTTCGGCAAATGCCGGCAGACAATATGGCAATATTTGTCTATCGTCGCGCTCAAGACCGCCCCGCCGTTCTTCCGGTACCAGCGTGGATAATCAGTGCCGCCGCCAAAAAAAGAAATGCGAAATGGGGTTTTAGTTATGACCATAGTGTGAGCGCGTAAAGGCAATAATTGTCTCGGCGACTTTTTCTGCCGACAAACCAAACGAATGCCGCAGATATTCCTGACTCCCCACCTTTCGCGGCCACCTATCTGGCACGGCAAAGCGATGGAGTGGTGCGCGAGCACCATACATACCTGCAACCACTTCCGCAACCGCTCCACCAAGACCACCGTTCTCCATATGCTCTTCAAGTGTATAAAGTGCTTTTCTGTTCGCGGCTCGTTCTAAGATAAATGCTTGGTCAAGCGGTTTGACCGTATGCATATGCGCCACTTCTATATCCACCTCTTGTTTTGCGCATAACTCCGCGGCGCGAAGTGCTTCTAGTAAAATAGTACCTGATGCAATAAGTGTTACTTCTTTCCCTGGCCGAACTACTACCGCCTTACCAACAACAAGAGGATACTCATTAGGAAGATTTGGTTCCTTTCCCCTACCAATACGCAGATATGCTGGGCCTCCAATGCGAATTATTTCTTTGGTAAGTGCGCACGCTTCATAGGGCGTTGCGGGACAGACAATTTTCATATGCGGGAGCGCGCGTAGCGCCGCAACTTCTTCAAGAGAATAGTGCGTCGCCCCAGCGGCTCCATACGCGAGTCCGCTACCAACTCCGACAATTGTCACATCGGCTTCATGAAGGCATATATCAACTTTAATCTGTTCAAAACAACGAAGTGTTACGAACGGAGAAATAGAATAAATGAAGACCTTTTTTCCGGAGAGCGCAAGACCAGCGGCCATGGTCGCCATATTCTGCTCCGCCATACCTGTGTTGTAATAACGCCCGCGCAGATTTTTCCTAAACTCTTCCGTTTTTGTATGCCCTAAGTCGCCCGTCAAGAAGTAGACGCGCTTATCGCGGAGCGCGGCTTTGTAAATTTCATTGACTACTTCAAAACGCATAAAGGTATATGAGAAATTAAAAATGATGTTATACAGACAACTCACGCATTGCGGTTGCGTATTCTTCCGCAGACGGGCATTTTCCATGCCATTCCGGCCTTCCTTCCATAAACGAGACCCCTTTCCCTTTGACTGTATCGGCAATAATCGCACGCGGCCGCGCGGTTTTGGCGTGGAGCGCAGGAATCAGTTCCTCAAACCGATGTCCGTTCACGCGCTCTACATCAAAATGAAACGCGCGCAGTTTATCTTCAAATGAATCGGCGTTTAATATATCTTCAGTCCCGAGTCCGTCTGAACCGTCTTGAAAACGATTGCGGTCAATCACCAGCGTAAAATTTGAAAGTTTATGAAAACCGGCAAACATAATCGCCTCCCATGCGGAACCCTCCTGCATCTCGCCGTCTCCAGAAACCACAAAAATGCGCGAGCCCGTTTTGTCGTTCATTGCCGCAAGCGCCATGCCGACGCCGAGCGACTGCCCATGCCCGCCAGAGCCCGCGCTTGTTTCCATACCGGGGAGCGAGCCATGCACAGCATGGCTCGCAAGTGTTGTACCTTCCGTACCGTATTCTAAAATTCGTTCCTTGGAGAAAAATCCGCGCTCGGCGAGCGTCGCATAGAGTGCGGATACGCTGTGCCCTTTGCTCAAAACGAGCCGGTCGCGCGCGGGTAATGCAGGCGCGCGCGAGTCAACACGCATCACGGAAAAATACAGAGCGACCAAAATATCGGCAACCGAAAGAGAACACCCGATATGGGAACTCTTAGCCCGATAAATCATCTCTACGATATTCCGGCGCACTCCTGCGGCTGTGTGTATGAGTGTTACAGTTTCCATAGAAGAAAAGGCTGAATGGGTAGGGCGAGAGTAGAATACCATAGAAATCGTACTATATCATAATTTTAGCTAAAAAAGAAAGCGTTCCATTTTGGAACGCTCTGAGGCGCGACATCCCTATAAAGATAAATGCCGAAGTGCGAGAAGTGTCGCGGTAAGCATCGGTCCGCCACGAACTTCTGCACAATTTACCCTCTTGACCCATTTCATAAAAGGAACGAGCACAACGGTTATTTCCTCGCTGTCGTCAAGCTTTTGTTGCTGGACTCTCCGACAGTTGAGGAAAAGAAACGGGTTGTATCCTCCCTTGATATACGACGGCTCATAGAGCACCATTCCCCCGAGAGGAACGACCGTTTCCGGCTCGTAGCCGGTCTCGTCTAAAAACTCGCGGCGAGCACAGCATTCCAAGCTTTCGCTCCCTTGCCGGTAGCCACCGGGCAATTCTAACATCACTTTGTTTTGCGCGTATCGAAACTGCCTGAGCGAGATAACCTCTCTATTGGCGGTCAATCCGAGAACAATCGCGGATTTCTTCCGAACATCAAAGAGCAAGAAGTCAGAAGTTGTTTGTGTACGAGGTAACTGGAATGTTTGCATTACCGTAGCCCTACCGAAGATTCGTTTATGCAACGAACGCGGATTCCCAATAGGAATAGGGTTATTGTTTTTTTTCATTTATCCTCCGTATTTTTGTACTTGTTGTTTCTAAAAAAAAGAGTAGCATATATATTCATTTCATTCAAATGAATGCGTTAAAAAATATACCGATTATCGTACTCTGCGGCGGGCAAGGGACCCGTTTGCGGAGCGTTGTTTCAGACCGTCCAAAAGTTCTCGCTCCATTGGGAACGCAAACGCTTTTGGACAGTATAATCGCAATGCTCCGCAAAGCGGGTTTTAAAAAAATCATTTTAAGTGTCGGATACCTCAAAGAACAGGTGAAAAGGTACTGCGAAAAGCGTGGCTACCAGGTGATTTTTTCTGAAGAAGACGAACCGCTCGGAACTGGCGGAGCCGTAAAAGCAGCGCTTCAGCATATAACCAGCAACTTATTTTTTGTTATGAATGGCGATACGATCTTTAACCCAGATTTCTCCGAACTTTATCAGTTCCATAAAGAAAAAAAAGGGTTTATGTCAATGCTTATTACCCGCGGCTACAAAGGCGACGGCGGCGATGTGGTAACAACCAATAAAAATCAACGAATTATACAATGGCGCAAAAAGACGCAGTATGAACAGCCGGAAACGCTACACCTAAACACAGGAACATACCTTATGAAAAAAGAAATAGCGCGTTTTTTCCCCAATAAGAAATCGTTTTCGCTTGAAAATGATGTTTTCCCTGTATTGTTTGCGGAATCGTGTTACGGATATAAAACCGACGAACTATTTATTGATATCGGAGTACCCGAGCGCTACGCACTCGCGCGCGAACAAGATAAAACTAGAGCGGCTTCCAAGCAATAAGCGAGTAACTGTCGTGGTATAAGCTACCGATGCGCGTGTTTTGTATTTTTACGATTCTAATTTTCCCATTTTTCTCAAGCGCGCGCAGACGCGGCAAGAATCCTGTTAAATAGCGCCGGCGCGCGCCGAAACTAACCGCGAGAAAATCAAAAAGTGTGTTTGTGTCGGCTATCTCCACGATTGGCTCAATGTGCACGACGAGCGCTGGCTTTTGTCGGATAAGATACAGTAGGAACGGCTCAAAACGCGTATTGAGCTGTTCCATCGCGCCAACAGTGAGCACGACAGCACCGGACGACAAGCAAAATTTTGGGTCTGGGTTTAGCATATTGAACACATGCCCATGCGCGCGATTACCGAATTGGGGTGAAAACGATTGGATAATTCGCGCCGAGTATGGCGTCCAATCCAAACCGTGCACTTCTACACCCGGACAAAGCTTGGCTATTTCCGCGACATTAAATCCAGTGCCACATCCGAATTCATATATCGCATGTGCTTTTTTGAAATATGTTTCTATGATCCAGCGCCGAAGCACGGTGTATGCGTCAATACTGAAGTGTGGGCTCGCGGGCATTGCAAAATCGCCGTCAAGTCGTACGATTTGTGGACGGAAATACGGGGGCACTAGGCGCTCTGTGTCATACCCGCCAGCCACAAACGCTTCAAAAACCGATTTCCATTCCCGCATCCACCGCTTCTTGCCGTCTCCGTCCGCGATGCTTTTTTTGACATTATCGTATGTGTCAAACTGTTTCAGGATTTTTAGAATTGCGGCATCCCGCTCATTTTTATCAAGGCGCCTGTAGTGAAAATCGCCCCTTGCGATAAGCGCAACGCAACCTTTGGGCATTTCCTTTAGAGAGATTCCCCACCGCCGCGCAAAATCGGACACGCCAAGTACTTCGTATTTTTTTCTCTCTGCCATATAAAAATTATACGACGAGCGGCGCGTGCGCATCCCGTTCGGAGATAATAGGATTCTTTATCGGCCAGAAGATATTAAAACGCGGGTCATTCCATCGACATGAGAACTGCGTATCAGCGCTCGTGTAATACGATGACTGTTTGTAGTGGAATATGATTTCATCAGTAAGCGCAAGATGTCCATTGCCAAACGATGGTGGCACGAGCACTTGCCGCCTATTTCTCGCGGAGAGGGTGGTAGAAACCCATTTTCCAAAATAGGGCGATGCTCGGTTGCAATTCACGACCACGAAATAAAACGCCCCATACAGGCAAGAGATGAGCTTCCAAGTATGCGTATCTCCGTGTATGCCGCGCAACACATTTTTACGCGATACGGAAATGTCGTCTTGTATAAAAGTCGGCGACACGCCTTTCTCTTTGTATAACGCATCATTGTAGAGCTCCACATATTGCCCGCGGAAATCCTCAAAGACATCCGGAGTAATGAAGAGCACTCCCTTTAGCGAACTCTCTTCAACGCGAATCATAGAGCCATACCATACCAAAAACACGCGGCGAGTGCAACACTGTGGCCACCCTCTATCAAATCCTCCGCAATACGATAAAAATGGTTTCTCCGCGGAGCATCTTGAGAAATGGCGACCGGCAAAGAAACCATGCAAAAACTTTCCACATTCTCCTTTTATGCAAACCGGCATACCCGCGATTCTCCAACGCAAAAAGCCCGTCCCACGCGCGCCGAAGCGTAGCGGTGGTGAATGCCGTAAGGTGCAACTCGTTATCTTTGTACCGCGAGAACTCTCCGGAAAATAAAAAACTGATGCGATTCCGCGCATTGAGATAATTTGGTATGGAAAAAAGTAGCACACCTCCGCTTTTCATAACCCGATGCGCTTCTCCAAAGAAATGGCGCGGATTCCGCAAATGTTCCAAGACATTCCAGGAGGTAACCGCATCAAACGATTGCTCTTTGAACGGCCACTTCTTTTCCGCGTCAAACAAGAAAAAGGGCTGAAAATCAGTGCTGCGCTCGCAATCAGACGCAGTGATTGACGAAAAACCGAGTCCGCGCGCCTGCCTTAAAAACGCGCCGGGTCCTGAACCAACATCTAGAATGTCCGCAGACAGCGGCGTACACTTTCGGAGCAAAGATACCGCTTTTCCGAAGTTTGATATGCACGAACCGAAAGGTAGGTCGTTATCAGAAGTCATTTTTTTAATACAATATAATTCCCCATCGCGAGCGCGTCCATTCCTGTTGCGAGAAAACAACGGAGTGCATCCTCGGGCGTTTCCACAATCGGCTCGCCTGCATCGTTAAACGAAGTATTAAGCACGAGCGGCACACCAGTTTCTTTCTCAAACGCGCTCAATAGTTCATAATACGGCGCGTTTTGTTCGCGCGTAACCGATTGTATCCGGCAACTACCGTCCACATGTACGATGGACGGAACGAGCGCGCGCTTTTCTTCCACGACTAGTGCGGCAAGAAGCATAAAAGGGCTCGGGTGTTCCAACTCAAACCATTCGCGCTGACGCTCTGCAAGAATACTCGCCGCAAAAGGCCGCCACGGCTCGCGATGCTTCACTTTTTTATTAACGATATTCGCCATTTCAGGATTGCGCGCATCGCAAAGAATTGAGCGGTTACCGAGGGCGCGCGGACCGTATTCGCTCCCGCCTTGGAACCAGCCGATTATTTTACCCTCTGCAATCAAATGCGCCGAATCCTCTGCGATATTATCTGAATTACGCGCTGTTACCTTGTCTTTATATTTTTCAAGAGCCGCCTCAATTTCATTCTCGGAATATATTCTTCCGAGAGACGCGCTCTTCATCTCCCAAAATCTAGGAAGCCCAGAGAGCATATGCGCACCCCATAAGGCGCATCCGAGCGCAATGCCTGTATCAGACGCCGCCGGCTGTATGAAAATCCGCTCAAATCCGACATCGTCAAGAAATTTCTTGTTCGCATCAATGTTAAGCCCAACTCCGCCCGCGACGCACAAGTTGCGGCACCCCGTAATTTCTTTGATTTTCTCCCCCCACAGAACCATCGCGCGTTCAAGCACTTCCTGCCCTGCGCGCGCAACCGCCGCGTAGTATGGTTCGGGAAGCGGCGCGGCGCGCGGGCGTTGTGGTTTTTCAAATTTAATTTCCGGAAAAAATGCCGGCTCTGCAACCATTTCTTCTCCCAGCGGGGAAAACCGCAACCACAGACGATACAGCCCGCTTATCCGAATAAAAGCGCGAAGTACGCGCATGGAGAACGATTCGCGTTTTTTCTGAATTGTTTCTTCGCCTGCAAACCGGAAACAAGGATTGCATAAAATATCGCCGTTGTATTCTTTAACCCAATGTTCCACAGGGTATTGGTTGAAAACCCGTAAATCTCCATACGGCGCAAGCCCCATCATTTTTCCTTCATTGTAATGACCAAAGTTTAGATATTCTTCTGAAAGTAGCGCGTAAAACTTTCCGATGCCTGTTGTGTACGGAAAGCGGGTCTTGCGTCGAATATGCATCGCTTTGCGTATTTGAACTACCTGATTATCACTGCCACGATATAAGGTTTCTGTTTCTGTCCCTAAAATGCCGAGGTTCGTTGGAATTTTTTCGCCTGCGCCGTCCACAATAAGCACTGCCGCATCATTAAACAGCGAACAGAAAAATGCGTGCGCCGCGTGCGCGTCGTGATGATTGACTATATGCACCATTGCGCGCGCGAACGCGCGGCCGCCATTTTGCTCAAAAATCTCGCGCATACGGACCCCTTCGGTGCGCCCGATTTGGTCTATTACGACCATATCAATGTCTGTGGCAGAAAGACCGAATTCTTTGAGGCAGTATGCAATAGAACGCGCCGGGTAGATATTGTGCGAATGCTTGATGCGGCAGAGCCGTTCTTCAGCAATCGCCACGACACGCTTTCCCGAAATAAGCGCCGCGCCCGTATCATGCGAAATTACTTTGAGTCCAAGGATATTCATTTGAATAATCTAACTTTTTAATGCGCCTAGCACAACTTCTAACATCCGTTTGCTTGATTTGCCGTCAAGCGCATATGTTTCCCATTCCGCGAGCGCGCGCCGTTTTTCCGTGTCCGCCGCTGGCTTTCGCGCGCAACTGATAAGAGCATTTTGTAATTCGCTCTCGCTTCGCACCGTTGCAACGCCGCCGCTTTGAAGCACCGGGCGTATATGCTCAAACTCGTGTATGCGCGACACGCTTTCCCAGTACGAAACAGGAACGGGGTCAAAACCAATAAGAATCACGGGCTTGCCCATAACGACCGCATCAATGCATACGCTTGAAAAAACCGTCAATACAAAATCGGTTGCGAAAATTGTTTCGTGAAGCCGCACATCTTCCGCGCGCGTCATTTCTGCAATGCGCCGCCCTCCGATTCCATCGCCAAACCGCGTGCCCGGCTGGTCAAATACTACATTCTTAAGTAGCGGCAATTCTTCCAGATTCACGGTGTCGGTCGGCGGCAAGCGCACGAGGAGCGTATGCGAGGGCGGCAAGAGGCGAGCGATGAGCGCAATTATATCGCGGTCAAATGTGTGTGTGAGAGCGCGTTCCCCTACTTTGACAATACGATCGCCGAGCGGTACATAGAGCGCCAATCGTTTATCCGTTGGAACGCCTAGCGCCGAGAGAATCTCCGCGCGCGTCCGCGCGGGTGGAGAGAGATACCGGTCGTAATGCGGAATACCAACCACCCGAATACGCGAAGCAGAAATGCCGTGCAGGCGCATCGCTTCTTCTTTCACGAGATTATTATTCATGATGAGCGTGTCGGGAATAACACGAAATCCGCCCTTGGTGGTTAAGCTGTCCCACGAGCGCACCATACCGACAGTCGGAATGCGAAGCCGTTTCGCTTCAAGGAGCAGACGGCAATCGTTTGAACTAAATACATCCGTTGCAAATACGACTGATGGATTGTATTTTTTGAGCAATGCGCGATATGCGGAAGTGTACATAAAATACCCGTACAGAAATGGAATCAAAGAACGAATAAGCGGCGCGAAGAAAAAAAATCTTTGCAGAAGCGGATGAAAAATGCCCATCCCGCGCTTGCGCATGATGGCAAGTGAGCGCGTGCGAATCGCCGCCATTGCCAGCTCTCGAAATATACCGTCCGCGCGCGACAAAAGATTCGGCATTGCTTCCACCGCCACGCCAATCCCTCCGTATTCCCGTTCAAAAAATTCTTTCTTCCTTTCAGGAACAAGTAACATAATCCGCCATCCTGTATGCTTAAGCATCTCGTAAAACGGCGCAGACAAGATATTGCGCGACACAAATGGGTGGAAACTGGTAATAATTATTTTATTCATTCGTTTGAAATTTAGATACTATTTCTCATTGTGAAATAAATTCTTTAATCACATCAATTGAATATCGGGAAAATGCAGGTAACACCGAAACTGCTTTCTTGTTATCAACAACACCGACAGAATACTTAAAGCTTCCATACTTAGGTTCTTTCTTTAAGATAGCAGAAACATCACTAACTTTTATATTAGACAACGAAGCGAGATTATAAATACCTGTGAGATTTTCTTTAATACAGATTTTTATAAAATGTCCTACATCTTTATGCAAGATAAAGTTCCATTCAGAATCTGGTGTCAAACTAAGTACTGGGTTCTCCTCACGAAGAAGCTTTTGCACATTACTACTCTTACGAGCGTCTCTACCTAAAAGATTAGTCGCGCGCAAAATGCTCCAGTTGCAACCATACTTCTTTACCAGCCCTTCCGAAATAAGTTTTGTCAACGCATAAAAAGTGTGGGTTGTGTTAAGATTAATTACCTCGCTTTCATCATGTCTTCCATTATGATTATTCTGTGAGTAAACATCCGTAGAAGAAAAATAAATAAATTTCTTGTGTGGTACTAGTAGCAGACGGCGAGTCAGAAAAACATTATCATAAATGTAAGCATTAAGATTTTCTGAGGTAATATTGCTAGTTGAATTGACTGCGCAGTGAATAATAATATCGACGCCATCGGTCTCAAGTATTTTCCATTTCTCTGTTGAAAAATCACGAGTAATTCCGATGCCATCCATTTGCCCGAAGAGGTATTTACCAATACCGCTGTTCGTGCCGGTGATAACAACTTTATTCATGCTTTTTTTGAAGACTCTCAGTTTTTGTAGCAGCAATATCAGCATCGAGAAGAATCTTCACCAACTCTTTAAAAGAAACTTTCGGCTTCCAGTTAAGTTCTTTTCTTGCTTTTGACATGTCACCGAGCAGTATATCTGTTTCAGCCGGACGGAATAGATACTTTTTTATTTCTACATATTTCCCCCATTTAAGTCCAACATGCCCAAATGCTTCTTCCAAAAATTCTCGTACTGTGTGCGACTCACCAGTTGCTATCACATAATCATCAGGTTTTTCGCGTTGTAGCATAAGCCACATTGCTTCAACATATTCTGGTGCATATCCCCAATCTCGTTTGGCATCAAGATTGCCGAGATAAATCTTTTCTTGTTTGCCAATCAGAATACGCCCAATCCCTTGAGTAATTTTACGGGTAACAAAATTTAATCCTCTACGCGGTGATTCATGGTTAAATAAAATACCAGTTGAAATAAACATACCGTACGACTCACGATAATTCTTGCATATCCAGTGTGCAAAAACCTTACTGACGGCATACGGACTTCGTGGATAGAATGGCGTAGTTTCCTTTTGGGGAACTTCTTGCACTTTGCCAAACATCTCAGATGAAGAAGCTTGATAAAACTTGGTTTTTTTAAGATTGGTGTTTCTAAGTGCCTCAACAACTCGCAATGCTCCCAACCCAGATATGTTCGCTGTGTATTCAGCGGTGTCAAAACTTATACGCACATCACTCATAGCTCCTAAATTATATATCTCGTCTGGTCGAATCTCTTCTAAACAGCGGCTTATTGAACTGAAATCACTCAAATCTCCATAATGCAGATGCAGTCGGTCATGATTTTTAAGGTTGCCGATTCCATTTTCATAAATGATCCCGCTGTCTTTGCAAGTTACAAAGTTACTTGATCGACGTACAAGTCCGTGAACTTCATAACCCTTATCGAGTAACAATTCAGATAGATAAGAACCATCTTGACCTGTTATACCTGTTATAAAAGCTTTTTTCATATAATATATTATAACTTTTTCGCTACCTTCACAAAAAGAGAGAACATATCATTTGCAAATCGATTCCAAGAAATACGCGCCAGGACAAAGTCGTTACCTTCGCGAGAAATCCTTTTGTAAAGAGCACCGTCCAAAAGAAGTCTTTTTATCGCATCTGCTTGAGATCGCGGGTCAAAGGGATTAAACATCATCGCGGTTCTTCCCTCTTCTAAAATCTCGGCGCCACCCATCGTTCTGGAGACGACAACAGGAAGCCCTGTTGAGAGCGCTTCAAAAATCACGAGTCCCCATGTATGCAAATGAGCAGCTGCGACAAATATGTCTGCTTCTCTATGATAACACACAAGTTCTTCATCGTTCACTTGTCCAACAAATTGAACTGCTTCCTTAAGGTTCAACTTTTCTACAAGGATGAGGAGTTTTCGATGATACTCCCGCGCAGCTTGCTTATGCTCAAAATCACCGATAATTACCAGATCAACTTTAAAACCCTCGTCGATCAAGATTTTCAACGCCATAATTGTGTCCTCGAAACGACGGTGAATGTAAAAAATTGCGTGCGATAAAAGATGAACTGTTTTGCCAAAACGCGGCAAACTATGTTCGTTAAAAATAAATCGGTTATGATCTACCCCGCTTCGCACGGTAACGCTTGTCAAACCAAAATATCTCTTAACAATTTTGCCCAATCGGTCGTTTGGCACTACAATTGCATCTTGCACTTTAGCATCACGAATCACCAAAAAATCTTTGAGCCAACTCAAAAAATACCGGAATGGCCCTTTTTTCTTTTGTCCAAACAAGGAGTCATTTAAAAGCGTCCATCGCTCTGTGTACACATCATTCAACATCACAACAGAGACGGCGCGAGGGTGATGTTTCTTGAAATGATATCCGACACGCATGCCCCAGTTATCGCTAGGGCTCAAAATTTCCGTGTCAGGATCAATCCTTTCGGCGATAGCGCGAGCAAGGGCACTCGCGCGCGCCGAGGCCGCCCAAGCGCGAGGAAGAAAATACTTCCTGGAACGAATTTCTGCGAGCACCTGCTCTGGTAAAATATTTAGAGGAAGTGTTACTGTGTCGGCAGGAAAACATTTTTTCTCATCATAGGCGGTGGTGTAGATAATAACCTCATGCCCCATCGCGATGAGTTCTTTCCCAAGCATCAAACCTTGCCGCTCCCCTCCTCCTGAAACCATGAGCTCTCTTAAAATAATTGCTATTTTCATAGTAGTTAAGGAATCTTCAAATAGTATACATATATAACACTCCTAACGCAGTATTATTTCTTTATTCTCAATCTTTGGATGTCCATAATTGATACAGGAAAGGAGCGCGTTCGCGACCCGCTTGCTCGCCATGCCGTCAAGGCGATAACAAAGTTCCGAGCACATATGTGCGCGCGCTTCGACATCAAGCGACGGGTCTTCTAAATAATGTACAAGAATATTTTTCAGTTCTGGAAAACTAAACGCTTCGCGCAATGCGCCAAAGCGAATGACATCTTGAAAGTGTTCAAATCCGCGGAAGCGTTTTATGGAGCGATGAAAGGGGCGGCGCGTATGTCCGTCAAACGGTGCGGCAACAATCGGCCTTCCTAACATCGCCGCCTCCAAAAGCGCGGTGGAATACACGGCTATTACTGCGTGGGCATGGCGCATAATATTGACGAACAGCGTCATTTCATCAAGATAGTTCGGCAATTTCATATCGTAAAAGAATACTCTTGGATGTTCCCTGAATCGATTGAACTTTTTCACATCAAATGCCTTGTCTCTTCCGCGCGAACCCAAGTACGGCCGAATAACGAGATATGTGTTGCCGACAAAATCGCCGCGCTCAATCCACGAAAGAATCTCGGTAATAATATCTGACTCGTCGGGGCAATACGCGCTTCCCGATACATACATACTATATGTAGCATCAAGCGGAAATCCTATATGTGCAAGAACTTTTTCGCGTGGCAAAACAAACCGTTGGTCAACTAGAAAATCGTACTGAGGATAACCAACAACCGATATTTCTTCTCGGCGATACCCTTGAAATGCGATGGCTGCGCGCTTCATCTGTTCGCTCGCGGCAAGAAAGTGGGTTGCCCGAAATGGAAGGTAATATTTATCTATATGGTCCCATCCCGCCGAAATGCCGAGCGTTGGGACGCCGCGCCGGCGCGCTTCCGGCATAATATGGCGGTCAAAACGATTGTACAAACTGGAAATTAAAATAATGTCGGGTTTATAGCACTCAAAAAGCGCTCTGAACGGGCGCGCGGGATACGCGACAAAATAAAGTGCAGTAGCAACGCGCTCGCGCACGAAACGCGAACGGCCAAGCGTTCGCGCAAGGAGTTTTTTGAGCGGATTCAACCATCGCTTGCCGCCCGCAGGCGGCTCGCCGGGACGCATACCCATCGTCGCAAGAATCTCGGTTGTTTTTGTATAGAGCAAATATGATGAAAAAAAGAGATACAACCGCTGACGGAAATTGCGGCGATAATTTAAAAGAACGCTTTCCATCACCACCTGTTCATTCCACGAGCCGGCGAGTTCTGCACGATATTTTTCCAAATCCTTTTGGTTTACAAGTACAATAATGCGCAATGAGGAATCATCCGCCGCCGCGCGTTTTAATTCGTCAAAAACGCATCCGGGAAATGCGAACAAATTCCGATATTCAAGCGGTGATGAGAGTGTAATAAAAATGGTTTTCATAGTATGCTAGATACAACAAAACACGGTGCCTTTACATTACCGATTCAGAATTTTTTTTGCGGGCGCGTGAACAACAGTGAGCATTCCGGTATTAAATACGGCTTTTTGAAGTGGCGGGATTTCAAACTGAAAGACGCGCCAGCCGGCATCTTCCGCAACGCGATATGTGGCGCAAAAGTAATCAATGTTTTTGAGATAGAAGCGGTAAAATATATTCCACCCTTGCGCCTCGGAAAACGGATCGCTGAAGATACCGACGACTCTGGAAACGCGGCGAGCTTCGGCAAAAACCTGCGGATAGTCGCGCGGAATCTGTTCAATCACCGAATTGGAAAATACGGCGTCAAACGAGCGGTCGGCAAATGGCAGTGCTGTAATGCTTCCTTGTGTAAACTCAAAGCGAACTTCTTTCAATCGCTTTTGTATTAACGACTCTGACATACCCGTCAAATGCTGCAAAAGATGAAGTGGCGGATGAGCCGTATTTTTCCGCGCGACGGCAACGCCCTCTGCGGAAAGCTCAATTCCGCACAGCGCGTTCAAACGCGGACACAACAGCGCAAGCGCAAGAAGGTTGAAGCCGCGCCCGCTTCCGAGTTCCAATACAGTCTCCGTGCCGAATGAAATTAGCTTGTCCGCAAAAAGACGGAGAAGAAATTTCTTGTGTTCAACGACCGGATAGAGCGCGGGTTTTCCCCATGCGAAATGCGGCGCAACCTTGAGCATAAAATCCTCATTCGTTTCATTTGCATAATTATCCGAGTAAGCATGCTCAACCAACTTTTCCGTACGGGTAAAGCCACCGCGCGCAGCGCGCGAGAGCGCGCCGCGGGCAATGCCGTAATAAAATCTTAAACGAGAAATGCCTTTCATATGAAAATCTACAGGAAAGATTTCGGCAAAAGAACCGCAAGGGAGGTGCCGCGGATATACCTGAGATTTTCTCCGATACCTACTCTTGCGTGTAGCTGATTAAGCGTTTCCATTACCCCGGCGCACGATGAACGGCAATCATGCCACACAATCATACCGCCTGCGCGAAGTATATGCAAAGCATTTTCGGTGTCGCAGAGCACATACGAAAGTGTGTGCGCGCCGTCAATAAAAATAAAGTCCATGCTCTGGCGATACGGCGAGAAATCAAAAACAGCGGAGTCGCCTTTTAATTCTACAATTTTTGCGCCAGAAGGCGCGCGCTTGTATTTGTATCCAGTTTCTACCTTTCCGGCAAATTTAATATCGCCTTTCGGATTCATCCGAGCCGATGCGAGCGCGTCATCAGGTAAATCCAGCGTAAAGACCCGCGCGCCTTCCGGCGAATTTTCAGCAAGATTGCGTGTAGTCCTTCCGTCAAAGGTCCCAAATTCAAAGAGCGAGCGAGGTTGATGTTTCTTCACGAGCGCAGAAAGTACGACAAGTTCTAATGGAGACACATTACCGTCTTGGCCGTCAAAATCAAAAAGCGTCAGTGAAAGTGAGCTGGGAAAAAGAACAGAAAGGGTTATTTCCGGAAAATCTATCGGGTGCGACTTTGCCGGATTTTTCCAACCGAAAAATTCGGCAAGTTCTGCAAGTTGCCCGCGCGCTTTCCCTATGAGCACGCCGATGGTCAAAAGAAAGAGCGAACCTGCAAACACGCGAAGATATTTTGTAAGAAATTGCCACATAGGTTATGTGCGCGGCTTAATGATAATTGACTTACCTCCTCCGTCAACGATTGACAAAGACCGCGCAGTGCAAAACTCGTCTACTGCTTTCGCCGCACCGGGCCATTTTCGGTACTCGTACTCACCTTTATATTCATCCAAAAGAATGACCCCTCCAGGAGCTACTGAATCATATAATTCTTCTAAACAACATTGGTATGAATCATAGATATCACAATCAAGACACAGGAGCGCAATTAGCCCGATCTCGCGCTTGTGTTTCGGCAGTGTGTCGCGGAAAAAGCCAGAAACCAATCGCGATGACACTTTATTGAACGCAAGAAATTTCTGAACCATGGGAAGGGAGGTATCGCGAAAATGCTCCCGTTCGGCACTCTCTTTCATATCATGCGTTGATAATTCCGGAAAGCCCTGGAATGAATCAAAACCCCACACCGTCCGGTTCGGACCCCCGAGCGCGGCAAGCATCAAAAGCGTTCGCCCTTTCCACACGCCGCATTCCACAAACGCACCTGGTACATCTCTCACACGGTCAACCTGCCGCACATAAATCGCTACCTTGACGATATTGCGCACATCCAGCGGCAGGGCTCTCTCCTGCCGCAAAATCCTCAGTCCAAAAAAATGGAAGTTGCGGAGCCGCCACTTTTTGCGCGCTTTCTTTAATAATTTTTTAAACATACAACTTTATTATTCAATCCACTTCTGGAAGTCCTTGAGAAAATTCCCGACCGCGTGGTCGGTCTTAAAATGCGCGAGGGCGGCTTTGATGGTTTTAAACGAAGCGGTAACAATGTGCGCGCCGGCAAGCCCAGCTTCTTTTACATCAAGTACGGAACGGATACTGCCGGCGATAATTTCCGATTTTGGATATGGCGCGAGAAGCACGCGGGCTTCCCGCAGGACATTGTTCGGATTAAAATCGACCGGCTCAATATCTTTCCGTTCAAGCATTTCTTTCCGTATTGCTTCATACTCCGCCTCTTTCGCACCGTCACGGACGCGATTGTAAAACAAACTCACATACTTCGCCCCTGCGGCGGCGGCAAGAGAGAGCTGAAGCGGCGTCATACAAGCGGTGCAGTTTACTATAATACCTTCGTCGCTTAATTTCCGAACCACCCCTAAATAACTTTGCCCGCGAAAACTGACTGGAATCTTTACCGCAAGATTTTTGTATTTGAGCACTTTTTTGAATTCCCGCGCTTGCTTAATCATTTCCTCCGGTTTGTCGGAAAACACCTCAACACTCAAAGAAAGTCCGCGTCCGTCTTTTTTGAGAAGCGAAACGATTGTTTTCATATGCGCGAGGTAACTCCCCTTCGGCTCTTTAGCGAGTAGCGACGGGTTGGTGGTAATACCTAAAATCATTCCACCATCAAGCGCTTCTTTAATTTCTCCAAGATTGGCGGAATCAAGAAATACTTTCATGACTTTTATGTTAGCAGAAAACGAATAAAAGAAAAGCGTCTCTAATATCTCCATCCCATTGCGACACATTGCCTTCTGTAAGTATCACAAGCCCAAGTTCCGCCAATCGCTTATTCTGCGCGCACACCGCGCGCAACAATTCATCTTCGTTCATAAAGACCTTTCTTGACAGATTCTTACAGCACCTTATCGCTGAATATATTATCTGTAAAGATTGACAGAAAATCATATATGGTATATTATAGACAGTGGAAAACAACCCTAAAATACAAAAAGAAAGGGGAACTTTGAAAATTCAGATACATATCGCCGGAACCAAAAGGTCGGGAAAAACGACACTTGCGCGAAAAATCTGGACTGAGTTAGAACGCAGAAATCATCACGCTGTTATTTTTGATATTGACGATGTCAGAAGGACTTTGTTCGGTGAAGCGGACAAAGTTGCAAAAATTGGCTCGCCAGAAAATCAACGAATGCACCGAGAAGCCCACGAATGGATATTCTCGGTAGGCATACCGAATGCGTTTCGAGATGGAAAAATCCCGATTATTGTAGCCACACATTCTCGGCGCGCTCTCTACGAACGTGCTGTACAGACCGCATCCATACACGGAGTAGAACTCAAGTTTTTACTCCTTGAGACGCCAAAGTGGGACGAGGTAGTAAAAAGGGCGTGTGGTGATGAACATTCACTTTCTGATACAAATGATTTAGAGAAAGATGCACAGAAGGAAGCATACCTCGCCTCAACAAATCAGTTCAACGAAAGCTATCAAAATAGAGAAGGAAACCATCTATGGGTAGCGCAAATGCCGTCCGAGGAAATGGCGACAGTAGCGATGCGTTATATTCTCGGCTAAAAACGAAAGGACTACGCAGGTAGTCCTTTTACTTTTTTACACTTCAACGCCATCTTCAAGATACATGGGATGCCGTTTTTTAAGTGCGGCTAGACACGCGGGCAACCGTTTTGCTAAACTCCGCCCTGCACCAAGCAGAAGAATTGCTTCGCCAAAAGAAACAAAGCGGTAGTCCATGATTTCCTTCCCATCAACTTGTATTTTGCTTTCAGCGGAAAGTTCTCCACAGTAAAACACAAATTGCACACTCTCATCTTTTTCAGTATTCGCAGGAACATAATCAATGCAAAGAAATTGCAGATGTGTCAGTTCTATCCCCAATTCTTCTCTTACTTCCCTCACGCACGCAGATTTTGGCGATTCGTTTTCTTCAACGGCACCACCGGGAAAGAGCCATTGTTCTTTGTAACTTGGTTTTACAATAAGCAACTGACCTTTTTGATTAAAGACAACCGCCATTGCCCCCATTCTTTTTTTCGGCAAACTCTTGTAATAATTAAAATCGTTCATAAAGACCTTTCCTTTCAATCTTTCCGCATTCTACCTCTTTCTTATTTCTTTTTCAATGAGCTTCAAATCCGGTTTATAAAAAACGGCGCGGTCGTCAACAAAAATGTCGGTCGTCGGCTTGCCTAAGAAAAGCCCATGATGTTTGACGCCCCATTCTTCAAGTTGTTTTTTGGTAAACGCATATCCGTCTTCATACGCTTTCCGCCAATCATTTTTATTTCTCCCCATAAAACGCGCCGTGAAAAGATAAATCGTGTGTCCTTCGTCGTAGAGTTTATTAACTAGAAAAATCGCCTCTTTGTTCGGCCTTGCTTTGCGATAATCCGTTCCGCCTTTTACTTGGTTGCAAAGCACGCCGTCAATGTCAAAGCAAATGCGCTTTCCGCTAGTTTGCCCAACATCAACAAGGCACGGCATTTTGTGTTTCGCCCCATCTTCAACGAGAAACGAATCCGAGTCCTCGTCTTTTGTTGAAATTTCAATAATCACCGTATCCTCAATGCCGCCGCGCTGATGCATAAGTCCAGGAGGAATCAGCGCAGCGGTGCCAGAATCCATCTCAAAAAACCTGTCTTCGCCGCGCCCGGCGCGTAAGCGCAAAAGCAGTTTTCCGGAATGAATGAAGTAACTCTCCATCTTTCGGCAATGGTATTCCAAGCTCGCCGCGCATCCTTTTTTCACGAGCATTCGCTTTGCCGCATATTCTGGCGTGCTTACAATCGTCTCAATCGTCCCCCAATACTTGTCACGAAAATCAGTTGTCTTAAATGATTCGCCGTATCCACTTTTTTTACCAGTAACCGCTCCGCGAAATACATAAACAACCGTATTTTCTTTCGCACGAAGCGTTGCCTGCTTTTTCGGAGCAATGTGAATTGAATGATGTCTCTCTACCGCTGTTTTTCCAACTGTGAATGCGCCTTCTTCAACAAAAATAGTCGCCTCACGCTTCGCGTTTGTAGAAAACGGCGCGGATTTTCCCGAAGCAATTTCTATTCTCTCAAACCCAAACTCATGTGTGTTTGTAATAACACACGAGGAACCCCAGGGCTTTTTTTCTGCCTGTGGAGCAGTAATAAATTTGTCCAGTGTTTTTATATCAATGCCGTACATACTTGTATTTTTTGTATTTTGGCGGCTCTGCGCCTACAATGGTTGTGGAAAGCCCAGACCAAAAATTGGCGAATGTGAGCGATTCTTCGCTCGGAGGGAAACTACGCGAGGCAAGCGCCGCAAGGAACGCATCTCCCGCGCCGCAGGTATCCACGACCGTTACTTTATGCGCTGGCGTTTGAATCACCGCGCGTTCCGCGCCTCCGTTTCGTTCAAGCAAAATACATCCGCGCCTTTGTACCAATGGTGGTTCGCTTCTTTTTGAGAGACCTGAGAATCCACGAAAGTCGGTATGTTCATTTTTTGAGCAAGCGCAAGAATTTGCCTTGCAAGCCGTTTGCTCAACAGGCCATGCCGATAATCGGAAATAATGAGTGCGCGGCATAGTCGCATATGTTTTTTTGCGAAAAACAAAATCTGCTTTTCGGTTGCGGCGCAAAGCGCGCGGTTTTCCAGCGTGTTCCACTTAAAAACTTTTTTGCCGCCGACAACAAACCGCTCTTTAACGGTGGTTCTCCGCCCTTTTTCCCGCATAAAACATTTTGTGAGGTTGCGGTGCGTCCACGCTGTGCCGTATTCGCTCCACTGGTCGTCTCCCAACCGTGAGATAAAAACAACTTTTTGTTTGAGTTCCAAAAGATTTCTCACCAAGAGCCCAGCCCCGCCACACGAAAGCCGCGTGTTGCCCTCGCGTCCAACCGACACCCCTTCGGAGTCAGCGAGCACCTCGCCAAAATGATATATATCTAAGATGACATCGCCAATAACGATAACGGGCTTATCTGTTTTTGATTTTTTCAATAACATTGGTTGAAGAGTATTTAATTCCCGATGCTTGCATAACGAGCGGACACACTTTCACTTCTATATTTTTCGGAATCCTGTCGCGCGTACGAACTTCTTCTGCGGTCCATTCGCCGCCCTTTACGACAATATGCGGTTTGATGTTGCGTATAATTCCGATTGTTTTTGTGTCGTCAAAAATAACGACTTGGTCAATGTACTGTATGTTTTCAAGTGCCGCTTTTCTTTCCGGCGCGGAATTGATGGGTCGGTTTTTTCCTTTGAGCAATTTCGTCGCGCGGTCGGAATTGATGCCGACCACTAGCCGCCCGCCGAGAGATTTTGCAAATTTAAAGAGTTCAATGTGCCCTTTGTGTAAAATATCAAAAATACCGTTCGTGAAAACAATTTTCTCGCGACTGTGTCCGCTCATTTTTTCAACCCTCCGTACATGCCTTCCCTCGCCAAATGGCGTCGCAAACCATGCGCGTACAATATCTAAGTTAACTTCAACAGGATTCACCCACGCGCCGAGACATAAGACATTCGCATCATTATGTTCTCTTGTTTTTTGCGCGACGAGAACGCTGTGTGCGAGCGCGGCGCGTACATTCTGAAAACGATTGACAGCAATGGACATGCCGGCGCCGGTACCGCATATGAGAATGCCGCGCTTCGCATCGCAGTTCTCAATGATGTATCCAAGCGTCCGCGCATAATCGGTATAATCAACTTTCTCCGAGTCGGTGTACGGACCTATATCAATACAATAAAAGCCGGAGGCGTCCAGAAGTTTTTTGACTTCTGATTTTAATGCAACTCCGTTATGGTCTGCACCTAATACGACAATCTGTTCGCGCATACTATAAAAACAAAACGCCCGTTAAGAATGTTATAGTACAGTATAAAATCATTATCATCAAGTATGAAATCTGTATCGCGTCGGCTCTATAATCTATGGCTTTTTGTTGCGGCGTGCGCGCATATTACCTTGCGAGGCGCGCGCGGACGCGCACCACAAAACCCACGAACGATTGCTATCGTGCAGTGCGCAAAATTGGGCGATATGGTCTGCACAACCCCTCTTTTCCACGCTATTAAAAATACCTATCCTCATTCGCGGTTAGTGGTCGTCGGTGATGCGGTCAATCAAAAACTGCTTTATGGACATCCTAAAGTGGACAGATATATCGTCATTGAAAAAAGCTTCTGGCGCGCCGCGCGCATCCTCGCGCGCGAGCGCGCCGATTTCGGAATTCTTCCTCTTCCGTCGCTCTATGGCCTAGCACTCCTTATCGTTGCCGGCGTAAAAGCAATTGCCGCGCCTAAAATTGTTGGAGGGTATTCTCCGTACGAAACGCGTACCTACAAGAAACTTCTGCGAGCCGTTATTGTTGTACCACACTATAACGAACGCTATGTGCCGCGCGAATACTTGCGGCTCATTGAGCCACTCGGTATCCATACGAGTGATATACGCAAAAAACTTTCATATTCGGAGGAAGCGACAAAAAGCGTACGCATGCTTCTAGAAAAAGAAGGGTTGGACTTAAAAAAGGATTTACTGGTCGGCATACTCCCTGGAGTCGGCGGCGACCCCATAAAATGTTGGTCGCCTGAAAAATTTGCGGGACTTGCCGATGAGCTCGCGCAAAAGCACAACGCGAAAGTTCTCATACTCGGAAGCGGCGGAGACCGAGCGGCGATTGAAACAATGCTCTCGCATATTTCTCCTTCAACGCGCGCAGTCAACTTGTATAATCGCCTTTCTATTGAAGAATTAAAAGCGCTTATAGCGTCGCTTTCGCTCTTCATAAGCGCAGACACTGGACCTGTGTATATTGCCGAGGCATTCGGCACGCCTACAATAGACATCGTGGGGCCAATGTATGAGGACATCCAGCCGCCGCGAGGAAGATTTCACCGTACCGTTGCCGCGCCGCGCGCCGCACCCGCGCTCGGTATTATTGACAACACCGTGTACGACGAACGAGAAGCGCTCCGCCAAAGCGACGACATTACAGTAGAGATGGTCGCGCGCGTTGCCGATGAACTTATATCACTTTCTCGCCGTAATGAAATACCCGCTCGTTAAGATATTCTTCGTTTCGCTTTTGCGCGTTACATCGCCATACTCCTTGGTAATGAGAAATGACAATGGGCGGATAATTTTTGACAAAATAAGCCAATCAACAGAGAGCAATTTTGTCCACAAGGTTTCCGTCTGAAACCCAATGCGTTCGCAGAGAACCGCGAGTGCCTCAATGGTTGTTCCCTCCTCCGCAATCTCTACACTCTTCCAATCGCGCAGAAGATGCGCGAGGCCGTAGCGCGTAAAGCGAAAATAATCGCCAGGAATATTATGAAGAGGGAAAATGAAGCGCGTTGTTAGAATAAGTTTTCCGCCAGGACGAAGTACACGGCGCATTTCGTTAATCGCCATTTGCGGCGTATGTAAATGTTCCAACACTTCCGTGCACAAAACGCATCCGAACTCTCCGTCGCGAAAATGCGACAAATCGTGCGCATCTCCAACAAAATCCACTCCATCGCCGGCTTCCGCGTCAATACATACGCGGTTTGGAAAATACTTTTTGT